>CEWR01009261.1_pt1 | contig 68862 bp, 61 predicted proteins | sample 356321 | NCBI WGS metagenome assembly CEWR01 (sample SAMEA2621551, study PRJEB7988) | marine metagenome | biome: marine biome (ENVO:00000447); feature: mesopelagic zone (ENVO:00000213); material: "saline water (ENVO:00002010), including plankton (ENVO:xxxxxxxx)" | depth 790 m
ACGGTTTGATAATTCGGATATTCGAGGTTGTAATTTGATGATTTCTTGAAAAAAACCTTCAGGTAGAATTAGTAAGACCAGAAACATTTAAAAGACATAAGATTATTGATTGGATCTTTGTTATGTTATCAAAAAAAGGCGTAAATAAACTTTATGTATGCCGTGTTTTAGTTTTCTTTTGGCAACTATTGAACACTAATTTTAATTTTTTTAACAATCTTATCTGAAGAATTACCAACATATATATAGTAATCCCCTTTTTCTAAATTCCAATCAGAAATAGTTTCATCATAAAAAGCCAAACTTTTTGGGTTAATAGAAATTGATACATTTTCAGTTTCTCCTTTTTTGATTGTTGTTTTTTGAAAACCTTTCAATTCTTTCAATGCTCTTTCTACCTTAGATTTTGATTTACCTATATACACCTGTACAACCTCTGAACCATCTACAGAACTCGTATTTTTGATATTGTACGAAATTGTGATTTTTTCATTTTCTGTATAGGTTTTTTTATCTGTTGTTACAGAAGAAATTTTAAAGTTACTGTAAGATAAGCCGTATCCAAAGGCGTATAAAGGTTTGATTTTTTTTGTGTCGTGCCAGCGATAACCTACTAGAATATCTTCTTTATAATACTGATTGGTACCGTCTCCTGGGTAAGAGGAGGCTCCAAAGGAATGAGCTCCATTGTCTGTAAGTCTCTTAGGGAAAGAAAAAGGGAGTTTTCCAGAAGGATTTATATCTCCACTAATTACATCTGCTATGGCATCTCCGGCCATACTACCTAAATACCATGTTTGTAAGATTCCTTTTATTTTACTTTGCCAAGGCATTTCAATTGCATTCCCTGTTACTAATAAGAAACCTATATTTTGGTTTACTTTTAAGATTTCATCCAACAGTTCTTCTTGACCAAATGGGAGTCCATATTGTTGCCTGTCATCCCCTTCGCAGTCTTGAAGATGACTTTTATTAAGTCCACCAACAAATAAGACCAAATCTGCTTTTTGTGCAACTTTTATAGCTTTCATTTTTAATGAATCGGCATCTAAAGTACCCGGTTTTACTATATCGTATTCTGAGGGTCCAGTCTCATATCCCATCGTATGAATGATCGTCGCTTTTTTGTATCTTTTTTTAATACCTTCTAGTGGAGAAATTTCAAATTTCGGTTTTAGCTCAGATGAACCGCCACCTTTGGTCATAGATCTAGTCGCATTTTCTCCAATAACGGCTATGGTGAAGTTGTCTTTGTCAGTAATAGGGAAGAAGTTATCCTCATTTTTTAAGAGTACAATTCCTTCTGTAGCCACATGACGAGCTACTTCATGATGTTCAATATTATTTGCACGTCCTAGAGGTCTATTAGAACGCATGTTTGTTCGGTACATCAATCTAAGGATTCTTCTCACTTTATCATCTACTACAGATTCTGCAATTTCTTCATTTTGTAATTTTTTAAGAAAAGGAGTTGCTAAGTAATAATGTTCATAATGATTAGAAGTTGTCGTTCCTAAACCATCTGTTCCTGTCCCCATTTCTAAATCTAAGCCATACAAGGCTGCTTCTTCTGTACTGTGTGCTGAACTCCAGTCGCTAATTACAACACCATCAAAATTCCAGTCATTTTTTAAGATTTGTGTGGTTAGTTTTTTGTGATGAGTTGCATACTGACCACGGAATTTATTATAAGAACCCATAATAGCCCATACTCCAGCTTCTTCAACGGCAGCTTTAAAAGCAGGTAAATAAATTTCATATAAGGCTCTGTCACTAACTTCAACATTGATGGTGCTCCTCCAATGCTCTTGGTTGTTTAAAGCATAATGTTTTACACAGGCTGCTACTCCATTTTTTTGTACTCCTTGTATGTAAGGAACCACCATTATAGAGGCTAAGTAAGGGTCTTCACCCATGTATTCGAAGTTACGACCATTTAAAGGAGTTCTATACATATTTACTCCAGGTCCTAAAAGCACATCTTTTTTTCGATATCTAGCTTCTTCTCCTAAGCTACGTCCAAATTCACCCGATAACTTAGGGTTAAATGTGGCTGCCAAACAGGTTAATGCGGGAAATGCAGTGATAGAATCATTTGTCCAGCCCACATAATCCCATGCGTCCCAGCTAATTTCAGCTCTTACGCCATGAGGACCGTCAGACATCCATATTTCAGGAATTCCAAGACGTTCTACTCCTTTTGTGCTAAATTTAGATTGCGCATGACAAAGTGCTACTTTTTCTTCTAAGCTTAGTTGTGTTATAATGGTGTTGATTTTAGCTTCAATATGATCTTGTTGTGCAAAAGTGAAAATCGAGGCAAGTGAAATACTTACATTAAAGATTAACGGTACTATTTTTTTAAATGTCATCATAGGATGTTTTTTTTGATAAAATTACTTTTAGCAGTGTTTAAAAGAGTAAATCCATACTGGAAACTGTCAAAGATTTGTTGTGAAAAAATTCTATTTCCTAAGTTTTAAAATGACAATGGAATATACAGATGTAATGTTGTACACATTTCTACGTCTATCAATCTATAAAAATTAATTACATGAAAAAAATATTCGTGCTACTATTATTAATGACCGTATTTTCAATTTCAGCTCAAAAAGAAATCAATACAAATAAGAAAGGTTTTGCTGCCGATGGATATGATGTAGTTGCTTATTTTGACACTATAGCTGTGCAAGGAACTAAAAAACATCAGACAGAATTGGAAGGTGTTAAGTATCAATTTACATCAGATAAGAACCTTCAAGAATTCAAAAAAAATCCTGCTAAATTTATTCCTCAATATGGAGGATGGTGTGCGTATGCAATTGGTGCAAAAAACGAAAAAGTAGAAGTCAATCCAAAAACTTTTGAAATTCTAGACAACAAGCTATACTTGTTTTACAATGCATGGGGAACAAATACGTTAAAGTTGTGGAAGGAAGAAGGAGCAGAGCAATTGAAAAAGCAAGCGGATGAAAATTGGGGTAAAAATTAAATTTCAAGATATTTAATTAGTAATCCAATGATTCCAATTGCTAAGCAAAGTGGAACATAAAATTGGGAATCTAGTTTATCAAAGGTTGTCTCTTTTATTTTTTTAAAAATTCAAAAGAGACCATTAAAGGGGATTATATACGTTACAGTTTCGTTTTTAATAAAAAGGAGGACGCTACTCCTGCAATGGCACCAAATAAATGACTTTCCCATGAGATATAAGAACGTAATGAAGGGAGTATTCCCCAAATCAATCCGCCATATAAGACGATTACACCAACTGAAATTAATAAGGGTACAAACTTTTGCTCTATAAAACCATTTGCAATTAAAAATGCGGCTAAACCATATATAAGTCCGCTCGCACCTATGTGATTTGCGTTTCTACCAAATACCCAAACAAGCAGTCCACCTACAATTACGGAAAATAGGATAACAGAAAGTGCTTTTTGAGGATAGAAATGACTCAGAATAAAAAGCAAGACAGCCAAAGGAACAGTGTTAGAAATAATATGTCTAAAGCCGCCATGTAAAAATGGGGAAGTCACAATTCCGATAAGTCCTTTTAAAGTTCTAGGAACGATTCCTAAGTTGACACTTGGAAAAAAAAGAGAAATCGTAAAGACAGCATAGATACTAATGATAAATTGAATAATGAGTTTGTTTGTAATCATGCTTCTATTTTTTTACCACAATGTGGACAGTTACAGCTGCTTTTCTTATTCTTGGTAATTTTGTCCTCTTGTATTTTTTCAATAAATGCAGAACTAATAATTGCTGTTGGTAGTGCTACAAAGCCAATTCCTAATAAGGCGATGATTCCACCTAGTATTTTTCCTAGGCCTGTTATGGGATAAACATCACCATAACCTACTGTAGTAAGTGTAGCAATAGACCACCAAAGTGCATCACCAATATTGGCAAATAGTTCTGGCTGGTCATCGTGTTCTATATAATACATCAAGGTAGATGACAAAATCATCAATACAAATGTAACAAAAACCGTGGTTGACAGCTCAGCTCTTGTTTGTTTAAAAATATAACGTATTGTTTTTAATGATTTTGAATACCTACCCAATTTAAAAATTCGCAACAATCTAAAGAGTCTAAGAATTCTGACGATTCTTAAATCGATCGGGAAAATAAAGGGCAAGTAAAACGGAAGAATAGCAATTAAATCAATAATTCCCATAGAAGAAAATGCGAAGTTAAGTCGTTCTGTTTTGTCTTCTTTTGTTTTGTCTGAAACCCAGATTCTAATAATATATTCTATCGTAAAAACAACGACAGAAAACAATTCGAAAAGACTAAAAAATCGGTGGTAATTTTCATCTATTTCCTTGTAAGATTCAAGAACTAGTGCGAAAACATTTAAAATAATTAATGCATAAATAAATTTAATAAAGTATTTATTTTCATTAATAAAATGACATACTTTTTCTTTCATTTTGTCCAGTTTTTTCTTTTTTATAATTTTTTAAAATTCTCTAGTTTTTCATGATTACAACTGCTCAGTTCAATATAGCTTTTGCCACTTTCAGGAAACGTATGAATTGCTAAATGACTTTCTCCCAACAACCAAAAACAAGTATATCCTTGTTCTGGAAAATGATGTTCGTTAAAAAGAAGAATCGTAAACCCAGCTTCAATTAATTGCGTTTTATAAGTAGCAACCAATTCAGTGGGTTCTATACACGTTGACCAGAACTTATGATTGTAAATATTGGCTTCTATGTGTTTGTAATTTGTTTCCATCGTTTAATATAAGTCCCAGTTTCCTTTTAAATAATATTGATACAATACGGGGTTGTGCACTTTATTGATTTCAATGCTGTCATCTGAAATAAAAAAATCTTTTCCGAAAGAAGTTATCAATTGCATTGCTTCTTGGTTGATCCAATTTGTAGGAGTATTCTTGAAATCTAAAGCTTGTAACTTTTTTTTAAACTGTTTTTTGTTGGTTGATTTGCTTTTGGTTCCAGCAATCCAACCCCATTCTCCCATTGAAATTACCTGGTTGTGCAATTTTGCTGTTGTAAAGCCTGCAGATTGCATCGTTTTATCGATACAGTTGTAGGCTTTGGTCGCAAAATATGGACTCCCAGATTGTGTGATGATCAAGCCGTTTTTTCTAAGTTTTCTGTAGCAGAGTGTATAAAATTCATGAGAGTATAGTCTGCCTAATTCAATGTTTCTAGGGTCGGGTAAATCAGCAATAATCACATCGTAAAAATCTGCTGAATTCTGTTCTAAATGAATGTATGCATCCTTGTTAAATATGCTCAGTTTATCACTGTGCATACTTCCTTGGTTGATGTCTATTAATATTGGATTATTAGTTCCTAAATCAGTCATTTTAGGATCTAAATCAACCATGTCTATTTTTTCAACCTCTTTGTATTTTAAGATTTCTCTTACGGCACAGCCATCTCCTCCTCCAAGAATTAAGACTCGTTGAGGTTTCGGATGCAAGCTCATAATGGGATGCACCAAAGGTTCGTGGTACATTTTTTCGTCTATAGAGCAAAATTGTAGGTTTCCATTTAAATACAGCCAGTGTTCATCTTTCCATTCGGTAAGCACGATATTTTGATACTTCGTCTGTTCAGAGTAAATAACTTTGTCTTTGTATTTTTTTTGTTCTCCCCATTGAATAATAGGTTTTGTAAAACTAATTCCTGTAATAAGTACTGCAAAAACGATTGTTAAAGCCACTTTTAAACGGGATAATTTGCGAGGATTGATTTTGTCTTTAAATCTATACAGTACAATTAAGGCTACCAAAAAATTGATGATTCCTAAGACGAAAGGAGTGTAAGAGAGACCAAGGATAGGAAGTCCAATAAAAGCAAAAAAGACACCACCCACAAGACTTCCATAATAATCCTTTTCTAGGATAGAAGAGATATTACTTTTTAGGTCTTCGTATTCTTTGTTAATTCTGACTACTAATGGAATTTCTATTCCAATGAGTAGTCCAATAATCATACTTAGGGAATAGATAACAATTCCGTAATATTGACTTATAGCTGCTAAGGTGTACACCAATACAGATGAAAAAGCAACTATAATGGATAAAGAAGCTTCTAGAATTAAAAAATTCTGAATTAAGTTTTTGGTAATTAACTTGCTAAGTCTACTACCAAGACCCATACAAAAAAGCATTAAGGAGACAATCATTGTCCATTGGAAAATTGAATTTCCAATGAAATAAGTAGCTAAGGTAGATAATGTATATTCAGCAACAATTCCCGCGAATCCAGTGGCGAAAATTGCGGCTTTTAATATAAAAGAATTCTTTTTTAAATACTCCATGTAATTAATATTGCAGATGCTATATAGGCGAAAGCCTCTATCAATCCTGCTCCAACATTTGGTTTTTCTTGATTGATGATTTCATCTGTAAGTTTGCGACCAGGTAAAAGTATTTTATCAGCAAATAAACGCATTACTGGCAGTAAAATACAACCCGCGACTGTTTGTATGCTAATATCAATAAGTGTCGTGCTCCAGTCCATAAAAGGATCTAAAATTGCGTTCATCGTTATGATACCGATTGCCAAAATAGCTCCAGAAAAAGCCACGCCTGCGGCAACATTGTCTTTTTCTATTTCGTCATGAATATCAAAACTCATCCATGTGATAAAAATTTTTGAAGCAAGAATGAGCACAACGTTCCCAATTGCCCAGTATATTATAAAAGTTGTAATTCCTTGAATAAGCGTTTCTGATTCGCCAACCAATGCTCCGTATAAAATAAGTCCATTGGCAATATAAATAGCAGCTTCAATAATTCCTGAACCTTCATTTTTATCAGAGATGATTTCTTTTTTTAAATCAAATTTATAGAGGATTACTTTATTGCTAATCCGTGCAGCGACCAATAGTAAAATGGTAGCTATAATTCCATAAATAAAAATATAAACAATGTCTGTAATAAACCCATAACTTTCTCCTACAATAGAGCCGCCAATTACAATAGTCAATGCCGTAAAATAGCCTACATATGAAAGAATAAAAGCAAAGTTGTCTTTTTCTACGAGTTCTTGTTGGATGTTAATTTTCGGATGCAGTTGTTTAAAAGCAATTTTCCCAATAATAAAGATGATAAACCCACTTAAAATATAACCTAGTGAGTGTGATAATTCTATTATGTTTAGATACTTATCCATTTTTTTGTTTTTTAATAAAGTTTAAAAAATATTATTTACCGTAACCTCCACTTCTTGAACGAGAAGAGCTTGAGCTACTGTATCTATTTGTATTTCTTGTTGTCTGAGAACTTCCATAGCTTTTGCTAGAGCTGTAGCCTTTTGATTTTAAAGCAGATGAACTTTGCTTAACATTACTTTGAACTTTTTGTTTAAAAGACTGTGGTTTTGATGCCCAATTTGAGTTTTTGTTAGCATAGGTAGAGGTGCCGAAATTGTTATTTCTACCATAATAACTGCTTCTTCCGTAATGATTGGTTCTGTAATAATTGTAATCGCTTCTGTAATATCTATGACTTGAACCGTAGAAAAGACTGCTCATAAAATGATACTGACCGTAGAATGCCCAAAAGGAAGTCCCATTGCTTTGTTGTTGCCAATTCCCATATTTACTGTTTCCTACATAGTTGTTGTATCCAGCCGGAGTGGATTTTTTATCCAAGACACCTGCTTTTTTTGATAAAACCGTCATTCCAAGGTCTTTCTGATGTTCTTCGAATGTGATGGGTGAAACTTCTTGCCATTCTGTCGTTTTTATGTCAAAATCGTCTTTAGTAGATTCTGTTGTGTTCCCCTTTTCAAGAATGATTTTGTATTTATGATAATATTTGTCTTCAGTTTCCTTGTAATCCATATCTGCTAAGATTACACTGTAATTCTGAACATCTATATAGGTAGTAACAATACTATCTAAAGGCGACTTTATGTATTTTTTGCGCTCACTACCACAAGATATAATCAGTAGTAAGAAACAGATTGTTGAAATTGTTTTGAGTGTTTTCATTTTAATCGATTTGAATTCAAATTTAGCATTTTATTCGTAAGAAACCCTAAAGACTATCAATATTTATCTTCTACAGGAAGGATGTTAGAAATAGCTAGTTCATTTATAACGATGCCTTTGCTGACTTCAAAATTTTCATCACCGTATTGCTCGATACAAAGCACTTTCTCCTCTTGCTCGTCTAAATAATCATAAGAAATCAATTCACCCCATTCTGCGGCATCAATTTCTTTGCTGTATCCATTCGATTTTTCATCTAAGAAATATTTGACTCCTTCAAAATTTATTTTTTTAGGAGGTTTTCCTTTGCTGTCAATCTTATCACATACTTCTTCTCCAAGTTTTCTTAATTTCACTTTTTCTGAAAGGGTTACGGTAAGTCCACCATCGTCTTCAATGTGTAAAAACTTTTCTTCGTTTCCGTTTTTAATTACGAATTCTCGAGTAAAGAAATTATCTCCCCAATCGTATTCAAATAAGGCCGTAACAGTCCAAGTTTCTGTAGCATATTCAAAAATGTACCCTTTTCCAAGATCTCTTATCGTTATGTTGGTAGGGTCGTAGTGTCTTTCTTCTTTTTTCTTTTTAAATATATCGAATATTCCCATGGTGAATTTACTTTGTTGTTTGAAGAGTACCAATTTTTATACTCTTAATATATATAAATGTAAAAACTCCGACCTTACTTTGTTGTTGTAATGTCGGAGCTGTGTGTGAAATAAAAGATTCTTACAATCCCATTTGTTTTTTTAACGCATCTAAATCATTATCTGCGTTTGCATTCGTACCGTCTAAGACTTTGTCAATTTCTTCATCGATGCTGCTAGATTCATTAGCGATGTCTCCATACGCCTCTGCAAGCGCTTCTTCTTCGGTTACTTTTTCTTTCATTTTCTCAAGCATATTAACGGTACTAGAACTATCAATCGAAGCCATTTGCTTGTTTAAGTTTTTAGTAGCGTTAGATACTTTAACTCTAGCTTTTAAGGTTTTTAATTCGTTTTCCCATTTGCTAATGTTGTTTTTTAATGCATTTACATTTGTTTCTAATTGAGAAACAGATTTAGAAAAGTTTTCTACTTCTCCAGTGCTTCTTTTTACATGTTCTTGGTTTTCTTCTTTTTTAACCAATGCTTCTTTTGCCAAACGGTCACCATCTTCAGTAGACAAGGCACCTTTTTGAGTTTTTTGTAAGATCAACATCGCTTTGTTTTGGTAATCTTTTACTTTTGTTTCAAATTGTGTCTTCTCATTTTGAGAACGAATTAGCATTGCTTTTACTTGAGCCAACCCTTCTAGTGCTTGTGATAAGTCGTTTTTCATATCTCTAATTCCCTGCTCGGTCATCTTGATAGGATCTTCCATTTTGTCAATTGTAGAATGTGCTTCTGCCTTCCCCACGTTAAATAATCTTCTAAATATATTCATGATCTATTTTTTTAATTGTTAATTTTTTATGTTGTTTTAGAAAACGCAATAATGTTTTCTGAATATTCGCTTAGCAGTAAGCTAAGAGAATTAATAGAACCTTCTAATTCGTTTAAATCTAAATTTTCTAATTGTAAGGTGTCTCTAAAAATTACTTTTTCACCTGTTTCGTCAAGTACAAATGCACCATGAACGATGTCTCTGTTTTTTTGAAGTAGTTGTTTGAAAATGCTTTCATTAGGAGTTGAGATTTTAAAAATGTATTGCTCAATAATTAAAATTGGGTTTGCAACACCTATAATTAAATTATTGATTCCTTCCTCTTCATTCTGAATCATTAAGATTCCTTCATTTTCGTCTTCATGAGTAATGTTATAGTTTAACTCAAGAAGGTAGTTTTTAATTTTGTTGAATTGTATTTCCATGTGTTTTTTTTAATTTTGTTTTAATATTACGAAATCTTTTGAATTAATATGTGCAATATTTTTTAGTTTTTTTTACTTCATTGCTAATTGTTTTAGAACTAAGTTGTGTTTACTCCTTTGAAATCATTATTTTTGACTTTATTGATGGGGCAAATATAGGTATTAAAAACAAAATTGCAAATAAAATTAGCAAAATATGTCGTTTTTCGGAAAAAACATAAAAAAAATTAGAGGAGTAAAGAGATTGAGTCAGCAAGCCTTTGCTGATATTTTCTCCTTGAAGCGTGCTACTTTGGGTGCTTATGAAGAGGGTAGGAGTGAGCCTAAGATTGATACTATTATTAAGGTTGCTAATTATTTTAGCATTTCGATAGGCGATATATTGACAAAAGAAATCACAATAAATGAATTATTGAGTTTTGACGGTGGTTTTACAACGAATGTGAATCAGGTAGTGAAAATGGGTCTTACTGAAGTTCCTTTTGTGAACGAATTGAATATGATTGATTTTGTTTCTGATTTTTCGATTTCAGAAAATTATGACTTGTTGCCTAAAATTAATATACCGGTTACTAAATCAGAAAACATGTTGGCTTTTGCTATACAGGATTTAGTTATGGTTAAAAATGAGGAGGGTTTGTTTCCTGGAGATGTAGTAATAGGCAAGCGTGTTTCAGGTGATGAGTTGATTGATGGTAATGTTTTGATTGTCTTGATAAAGGATACGATGTTTGTAAGACGTTTTTTTAAAAAAGAATCGCATTATGATTTAAAAGCTGAGCATGTTAATGTTCCATCTATTAATATTGGTTTTGATGAGGAAGCTTCTTTCTGGAGGGTGTCAGAAGTGTTGTTAAAGAGGTACCCTAATTTTACTTCGAAATTTGAAGATAGAATGAACCAGCTAAATGCGAAGATAGAAAATCTTTCAAAAAAATAATGGCCTAAAAAAAGGGGATTGTTTAAATACAATCCCCTTTCTAATTTGATCTTCTCGTTTATTTTACTTTCAACAAGAAATAACTTTTTTTACCTCTTTGAAGCAATACATAGTTGTTGGCAATTAAGTCATTTGAGTTGATTACAAAATCCTCTTTTACTTTTTCTTTATTAACGGATATCGAGTTTTCTTTTAAAGCTCTTCTTACCTCTCCGTTCGATTTTAAGAATCCTGTTTCTGAAAAGGCAGAAACAATATCAAAACCTTCTTCTATTTTAGTTCTTGCAACTTCTGCTTGAGGTACTCCAGAAAACACATCTAAAAATGTTTGTTCGTCTAAAGACTTTAGGTCGTCTGCTGTAGATTTTCCAAACAATATAGAAGAAGCTTTTACGGCGTTGGCATAATCCGCTTCCGAATGCACTAAAATTGTTACTTCTCTGGCTATTGTTTTTTGTAACAACCGAGTATGAGGAGCTTCGTTGTGTTCTTTGGTTAACTTTTCTATTTCCTCTTTGCTTAGGAAAGTGAATTTTTTAATAAAACCTATAGAATCTTCATCAGAAGAATTTAACCAGTATTGGTAAAACTTATATACGGAAGTTCTTGATTTGTCTAACCAGATATTTCCTCCTTCAGATTTTCCGAATTTTGTTCCGTCTGCTTTTGTGATCAGCGGACAAGTCATCGCATATGCTTTTCCTTGCGCTTTTCTACGAACTAATTCCGTTCCAGTCGTGATATTTCCCCATTGGTCAGAACCACCCATTTGTAGTTTGCAGTTTTTGTTTTCATATAAGTGTAAGAAGTCATACCCTTGAAATAATTGGTATGTGAATTCTGTGAAAGACATTCCGTCTCCATCACCACTTACACGCTTTTTTACAGATTCTTTGGCCATCATATAGTTCACCGTAAGGTGTTTTCCGATATCACGAACAAAATCGATCAATGAAAATTCCTTCATCCAATCGTAGTTATTTACTAATTCAGCACCATTTGAAGTTTCACTATTAAAATCAAGGAAACGCTCTAGTTGCCCTTTTACTCCAGCGACATTTCTATTTAAAGCTGCTTCGTCTAATAAATTACGTTCCGCTGATTTTCCTGATGGATCACCAATCATTCCCGTAGCACCACCAACCAAAGCAATAGGCTTATGACCTGCTTTTTGAAAGTGCATTAAAATAATAATAGGAATCAAACTACCAATATGTAAAGAATCTGCAGTTGGATCAAATCCAATATAACCAGTCGTTACCTCCTTATTTAAAAGTTCTTCAGTTCCGGGCATGATATCGTGTAGCATTCCTCTCCATCTAAGTTCTTCAACAAAATTTGTAGTCATGTGTGTAAATTTTTTGCAAATATACTTAAAGCAATTAGGTTTTTGGGAATTTTGAGTTCTGTATTTTGTTCTTTGTCAATGCAAGGTTTTAAAGAGCAGACTTCATCACGTTTCCCAAATTTTAACACAGGGAAAGAGGGAAATTACAATTGAAAAACGTGAAAACCTGCTTGTTGTGATGCGTGCAAGAGACAAAGAGATATCAGTTCAGATTTTAAAGTGATATTTCATTAATTTCTTCTATTTTCGTCTTATGATTTTAGTTACTGGAGGTACAGGCATGTTAGGAGCACATTTGTTGTTTCAATTGGTGAATTCTGAGGAGTCGATAAGGGCTATTTATAGGTCTAAAGCATCTCTTAAAAAGGTTAAAAAAGTGTTTGGATATTATTCAGAGGATGTTGAGAAATTGTTTTCAAAAATTGACTGGGTAGAAGCAGATGTATCTGATGTTCCTTCTTTAGCGCGGGCTTTTTTGGGTGTAAGAAAAGTATACCATATTGCTGCATTGGTCTCGTTTGATGAAGCAGATGCAAAAGAAATGCGTAAAGTAAATATTTATGGGACGGCAAATATTGTGAATTTATGTGTGACACATAATGTTGAAAAATTGTGCTTCGTAAGTTCAATAGCTTCCATAGCAAAATCAGTTGAAAAACCTTTAATTGATGAAGGAGATGAGTTTAATTTGATTAGTAATAATTACAGTTATGCTATTACAAAGTATGGTGCTGAAATGGAAGTTTGGAGAGGTGCCCAAGAAGGGTTGGATGTTTTTATTGTAAATCCTGGTATTATATTAGGTGCTGGTTTCTGGAGAGAAAACTCAGGAATGCTTTTTACAATGACATATAAAGAATCTCCCTTGTATACAGAAGGAATTACTGGTTTTGTAGGTGTAGACGATGTTGTGTCTGTATTGCTTAAAGGAATGAATTCTACTGTTAAGAATGAGCGTTTTATATTGGTTTCAGAAAATGTTAGCTTTAAAGAATTGCTGTTTTTGATAGCAGATTCTTTTGATAAAAAACGACCGAAAATAAAAGTAACGTCTTTTATTGCTGCTGTTGGTTGGCGTTTGTCTTGGTTGAAATCTAAAATTACAGGAGGTCAAAATACGTTTTCAAAACATACGGCGAGTTCTGTGAACAATACATATTACTATGACAATAGTAAGACTAAAAAATTCTTTGATTTTGACTTTCAGGAAATGAATGAAGTGATTCAGGTAATTAGCCAACAATTTTTAAAAGATAAAAAGTCAGGTCTATTGAAGTAGTTCTGTTATTTATCTTTTAGAAAATGTTTTGGTTTGTAATGAATCAAGCTTGGCACTTATAGTGTCTATTTCCTTAAAAGGATGGGCTTTTCTTAAGCTATCCATGTTGAGCGTACGACGGAGCCTTTTTACTTTTTTTAAATCATACCGTTGAGTAGAGTCTTTCATTTGCATATTAATGATGTCGAGTAGTACTGAGTCTTTCAGAATAGCGACCTTAAGAATGGAGTCTTTGACGAAACGTATTGTTTTAATGCTGTCATTTTTGATTGAATCTCTTTCTTTTTTAATGGCTTTAAAATTGGTATTTAAAGCTTTGATGTTTTTTTCTACCTCTAGATAAATATCTTCATAATCATCAATTTTTGTGGTGTAATAAAAATTACTTCTTTTAAAACGCGTACTGTCTATTCCGTGTTTTTCATATACAAGAAATGTATAATCAATATTCCTTTCTTTCAGATTATTGCGATATGATTTGGCAGAATTTGTAAGGTATAAATCTGTTATAAGTTCAACCATTTTTTCCTTTGGAATTAAATCGTCAGGTTCTTTAAAAATGGTATTACTGGTGCAAGAAATCAGACCAATAAATAGAAATAACAGGAAGCTCTTTTTCATAATTATCGATTAAATTCAATTCTTTGACCTTTTAGCTCGTCATTGAATTTTCCTTCGTCAAAAATTAAATTTCCGTTTATAAAAGTCTGTGTAATAGTCGATTTAAATTCAGTACCTTCAAAGGGAGACCAGCCACATTTGTACAATGTATTTTCTTTTGTTGCAGTCCATGATTTGTCCATGTCAATCAAGACTAAATCTGCGTAATAGCCTTCCTTTATGTAGCCTCTCTTTTTTACTTCAAACAATATAGCAGGGTTGTGACACATTTTTTCAACTAGTTTTTCAATAGATATTTTGCCTTCTTTTACAAAATTGATCAATGCAGGTAAAGCATGTTGTACTAATGGCCCTCCACTAGGTGCTTTTGCGTATACGTTTTCTTTTTCTTCAAGGGTGTGAGGAGCATGGTCTGTAGCAATAACATCAATTCTGTCGTCTAGCAAAGCTTTCCATAAACCTTCTCTGTCAGCAGCTGTTTTTACTGCAGGGTTCCATTTGATAAAGGTTCCTTTTTCTTCATAATCTTTTTCTTCAAAAGTTAAGTGATGCACACAAACTTCAGCAGTTATTTTTTTGTCTTTTAATGGAATATCATTTCTAAAAAGAGACGTTTCTTTAGCTGTAGATAAATGAAAAACATGCAGTCTAGCGCCTGTTTCTTTGGCTAATTCAATTGCTTTTGAGGAAGATAAATAACAAGCTTCTTCACTTCTAATAATGGGATGGTATTTTAAAGGAATATCATCACCGTATTTGTCATGGTATTCTTTAAAGTTTCTCCTGATGGTTCCTTCGTCCTCACAATGAACAGAAATGACCATATTTGTAGAAGAAAATATTTTTCTTAAAACATCTTCATTATCAACCAACATGTCTCCTGTAGAAGAACCTAAAAACAACTTGATTCCAGCTACTTTTTTAGGGTCTGTTTTTAACAACTCCTCTAGATTGTCATTTGTACCACCAAACATAAATGAATAATTTACATAAGATGTTTGTCTAGCGGTTTCAAATTTCTTTTCTAATTCTTCTTGGCTGGTCGCTTGAGGAATCGTGTTGGGCATTTCAATAAAAGTAGTAATACCTCCAGCTGCTGCAGCTTTGCTCTCTGTAGCAATATTTGCTTTATGCGTTAGTCCAGGTTCTCTAAAATGAACTTGGTCGTCTATTGCGCCAGGTAATAAGTATTTGCCATTGGCATCGATAACGGTTGCTTCATTAGGAACTGACAAGTTTGTTCCAATTTTAGTTATGAATTCGCCATCAATTATGACATCTCCATTAATAATTTTACCTTCGTTAACAATGTTTGCATTCTTTATAAATGTTGAGCTCATAATTTATTTATTTAGGTAAGTCCTTTTAATCTTAGTTTTATGACGCCAAAAATAGCTTCTGTTACAATAGAGCCGCTCATTTTTGAAGTTCCTTTTGTTCTATCGGTAAATACAATGGAAACCTCTTTGATAGGAAATTTGTGCTTCCATGTTTTAAATTTCATTTCAATTTGAAAAGCATAACCTACAAATTGTATTTTGTCTAAATTTATTGTCTCTAAAACATCTCTGTGATAGCATACAAATCCTGCAGTAGTATCGTACAAACGGATTCCTGTAATTATCTGAACGTATTTAGAAGCAAAGTACGAAAGAAGTAGTCTCTTGATGTTCCAGTTGACAACGTTTACATTGTTGTCAATGTATCTAGAGCCAACTGAAAGTTTAGCTCCGTCAATTTTACAAGCTTCGTAAAGCTTTATAAGATCTTTGGGGCTGTGAGAAAAGTCAGCATCCATCTCGATAATATAAGTGTATTCTTTTTTGAGAGCCCATCTAAAGCCATGAATATAGGCACTTCCTAGTCCTTTTTTTCCGACTCTTTTCTCTAAAAAAAGGCGGTCTGGATATTCTTTTACCAACGCCTCAATAGCTTCTGGAGTTCCGTCTTTTGAATTGTCATCAACAACAAGAATGTGAAATCTTTTCTTCTGTTTGAATACAGCCAAAATAATCTCTTTGATATTTTCAATTTCGTTTAATGTAGGAATTATTACAAGAGTATCTGACATAGGTTTAAATTGAGTACAAATGTATGATTTTTTATTACTAATTTTGCGTTAAAGGTTTTGCTAATTTGTTTTTCGTAAATAGAAGAGTTGTATATGAATATTGGAATCGAAAGAAGTCTTCAGAGTCTCGATTTATTGACCTTTGTATACATTTTTATTTTTGTCTTAATAACCCTTGTGAAGCTTCGGTTTCCTGAAAGGTTTCTGGCATTATGTAACTGTTTTTTTTCAAAAACATTTTTTATTGATTATGCAAATGAATTGTCAGCTATCGTTAGTTTGTTTAAGACCTTTCTTTTCTTGATTCAAAACTTACTATTTTCATTGTTTTTCTATAATATATATAAGCTACAAGTTCAAGATAATTCTATTGTAGAAGTTTTATTTTTTTTTCAGATATTTAGTGGAGTTTCTTTGTTTTTAATTCTTCAATTCTTATTAGGTCTATCAGTCTCTAAGATTTTTAATTTTAGTGGCCTCTATATGTCTATCCATACATTAAAATTTAGTTATCTGAAAGTAATTTCTTTTATTATGTTGCCTTTGTTACTGTATCAGAACTATGCTACTTTTGATGACAAACATCTTGTAGGGCTTGTTGTCTCTGTTTTATTTGTGTTTTTAATGCTTTATCGAGTCGGATTGATTGTGAAGAAGAATAATAAAGTAATATTAAGAAGGTTGTTTTATTTTATTGTGTACCTTTGCACACTTGAAATAGTACCGTTATTACTTGTGTATAAAGTAGCGGTAAACAAATAGAAATTGAGTATGAAAGTGAAAACTATTTTAGTATCGCAACCCGAACCAAAAGAGAATTCTCCTTATTTTGAATTGTCAGAAAAGCAAAAGGTAAAAATAGACTTTAGATCGTTTATTCATGTTGAAGGGGTTTCTGTGAAAGAAATTCGAGCTCAAAAAATTGATTTAAATGAGTTTACAGCCGTAATTTTAACAAGTAGAAATGCAGTAGATCACTTTTTTAGAATTGCAGAAGAATTAAGGTTTACAGTGTCTTCTGAGATGAAATACTTTTGTCAGTCGGAAGCTGTTGCATATTATTTGCAAAAATATGTTGTCTATAGAAAGCGTAAAATTTATGTAGGTCAAAGAACTTTTACTGATTTGGGAAAGTTGATTAAGAAGCATAAAACGGAAAACTTTTTATTGCCATCTTCAGACAAATTAAAGGGATTGGTTCCAGAAACATTGGATGAGTTAAAAGTGAAATGGACTCGTGTAGATCTGTACAAGACTGTAATGAGTGACTTGTCTAATCTAGAGGATGTGCTCTATGATGTTTTGGTATTTTTTAGTCCTTCTGGTATAGATTCTTTGTTTAAGAACTTTCCTGATTTCGAACAAAATGAAACACGTATTGCCGCTTTTGGTAATACTACGGTAAAAGCAGCTACAGATGCTGGGTTGAAAATTAATATTTTAGCGCCAACTCCAGAGACTCCGTCTATGACAATGGCTTTAGAAAAATATATAAAAGAAGCAAATAAATCGAAATAAAACTCGAGTTACTAATAATAAAAACCGTTTGTAATTTCACAAACGGTTTTTGTATTTTGGTTAGAAAAGTAACGCGTAGATTTCTTCAATTTTAGAGACACTTACTATTTCAATGGCTCTATTCTCTTTTTTAAATTTGTTGAATTTTGAAACGAATATTTTGTCGAAGCCTAGTTTCTCTGCTTCCGATATTCTTTGATCTATTTTGTTTACAGGTCTTATTTCTCCTGCCAATCCAATCTCAGCTGCAAATGTATAGTTTTGTGGAATTGCTACGTCTTCATTAGAGGATAGAATAGCAGAAACAACAGCTAAGTCAATAGCAGGGTCAGCTACATGAATTCCTCCAGTAATATTTAAGAAAACATCTTTGGCGCCCAATCTAAAACCTGCTCTTTTTTCAAGTACCGCTAAAATCATATTCAAGCGTTTTAAATTGTATCCAGTAGAAGAGCGTTGAGGTGTTCCGTAGACTGCAGAGCTAACGAGTGCTTGAACTTCTATCATTAGTGGGCGCATGCCTTCAAGTGTTGCTGCAATTGCAGTACCGCTTAGGTCTGAATCTTTTTCGCTGATCAGAATTTCTGAAGGGTTTGTTACCTCTCTTAGTCCACTGCTTAACATTTCAAATATACCTAGTTCAGCTGTAGAGCCAAAACGGTTTTTCTGAGAGCGTAATATTCTATACGTGTGGTTTCTATCACCTTCAAACTGAAGTACAACGTCTACCATATGTTCTAGTATTTTTGGTCCAGCAATACTTCCTTCTTTGTTAATGTGTCCAATAACTAAAACAGGAGTGCCCGTTTCTTTTGCGAATTTTATCAATTCAGCAGTCGTTTCTTTTATTTGAGAAACAGTGCCAGGAGAAGCTTCAATATGGTCTGTATAAAGTGTTTGAATAGAATCTATAACTAAAATATCAGGGTTGATATTGCTAATATTTTTAAAAATATTTTGAGTATTCGTTTCTGTTAAAATAAGACAGTTTGAGTTTTTATGTTGCAGTCTTTCTGCTCTCATTTTTATTTGAGATTGACTTTCTTCTCCGGAAACATACAATACCTTATGTTGCATTTCTAAAGCTATTTGTAGCAATAAAGTAGATTTTCCGATTCCAGGCTCACCTCCTAATAGAATTACGGATCCAGGTACTAATCCTCCTCCTAGAACTGTGTTTAGTTCATTGTTTTGTGTATGAATCCTAATTTCTTTGTCAATTTCAATTTCTGAAACAGATAAAGCTTTGTTTGGTTGTTTTTTTTCTGTGCTTTGTTTCCAGCTTCTTTTCTCTTCTTTTTGAATTACTTCTTCTACTAAAGTATTCCATTCGTTACACGTTGTACATTGCCCCATCCACTTTGCGTGTTGGCTGCCACAGCTTTGACAGAAATAAGTAGTTTTTAATTTTGCCATTTTATTGAGCGTAAAATTTGTTGGTGCTATGCTTCGGTGTGTTTTCTGTTGTAAATGGGGAGTAATAAAAATGCCAATCCACCAAAAACCAAAACCATTAAGGTTTGTGATGTCCACATAATCCATCCAAAACTCAATCCAGCTACTTCAGGAACGCCATATAAAATTAATGCACTTTGAATAGCAATTGGGTAAGCTCCGACACCGCCATTTGTGGCTGCATAACTAAAAGTCCCAATAATAAAACTTATTAATACAGCATTGATAGAGATCTCTGCCGTTTCTGGAATTGCAAATTTTGCAACGTATAACATCAAAATATACATAGACCAGATAAAGAAAGTGTGGAAGATAAATGCCCATTTTTTCTTCATTGAAAAAATACTTTTTACACCAACTACTAAACCAGAAAGGAAGGTTTTTAACTTAATGATTGATGGTTTTTCTGATTTTTTAATCCATTTAATAAAAATAAAAGCTCCCACCATCAGGAGCACTAAAGTTGTAATTGTGTAAAGTGGATTGTCTGGAAGTTTTTCAGTAAGTTTCTCTTTTATCAGCGTATACTGAGCAAAGAAAGCTATTAATATAAAGAGAGCATACATAATTAAATCGGCTACGCGTTCAGCGACTATTGTTCCGAAACCTTTTTCAAAAGGCACGTCTTCATATTCAGCTAAAGCCGCAGCTCTAGAGAATTCTCCAGCTCTAGGAATGCCTAGGTTTACCAAGTATGCAATAATTACCGCCATCGCACTGTTTAAGAATTTAGGTTTGTAGCCTAAAGGCTCTAGCATAAATTTCCAACGATACGCCCTAGAAAGATGACTTAAGACACCAAATACTAAAGAGAGTAATACCCACCAATAATTGGCGGTTTTAAAAGAGTTTTGAACACTTTGAACGTCATCTTCTGTTAATTTAGAAAGAGATATCCATATTAAAAAAATTCCCAAAGCTAATGGGATTGTTTTTTTTAAGGTTTTTTTTAGTTGTAATTCCAAATTATTGTAGTGAATTATCTTTTTCGTTCGGGAAAACTAAAGAAGGTTTGAAATGTTTTGCTTCTTCAAAATCTAGTGTAGCGTAAGAAATAATGATGACAATGTCTCCTTTTGCTACTTTTCTAGCGGCAGGACCATTTAAGGTGATTTCTCCACTTTTTCTGGCTCCAGGGATTACGTATGTTTCCAAACGTTCTCCGTTGTTGATGTTGACAATTTGAACTTTTTCGCCTTCAATAAGGTTTGAGGCGTCCATTAGGTCCTTGTCTATAGTTACGCTACCAATGTACTGTAAATCAGCCCCTGTAACGGTAACTCTATGTATTTTTGATTTTACTACTTCTATTTGCATGTTGCAAAATTAATGAATTTGTGTTTAAGTATAAAGACTGTGTGCGGAAATTGTGATTTATTTCAAGCTTGGTCTTTTTTATAGCGAAATATTGTCAATTAGCCGAATGCTGTTTACGTATACTGCAATAAAAGCTCTGTATTTTGTGTCTCCTTGTTTTTTAGTAGCTGCTTGTAGTGTTGCTTCGTCAGCAATCTCAAAATATTCTAATCCTAAAGCGGGGTGATTGTTGAATTGGATTTCTGTCCAAGTTTTAATTTCAGCAATTGTTTGTGTAGAGAACTTTGTTGCTGCTTGTTTTAATGTTTTGAAAATAAAGGGCACTGCTTGTCTTTCTGATTTGTTTAGCCTAATGTTTCTTGAGCTCATTGCAAGTCCGTCATCTTCTCTGAAAATTGGGCATCCAATAACATTCAATGGCATTTTTTCTTGTGAAACCATTTTTCTAATGATTTGCAGTTGCTGAAAATCTTTTTCGCCAAAATAAGCATTGTCTGGTTTGGTGATTTTGAAAAACTTTTTAACGATTGTGCCTACGCCATCAAAATGATTATTACGGTGTTTGCCTTCCATTTCATGTTCTAATCCCTCAAAGGTAAAGACTTCAGGTGAGATATTGTTCTCGTAAATTTCTGATGCGTTTGGAGTGAAGACCAGGTCGCATCCCGATTTTTCAAGTAAAATTAGGTCTTCCTTTAGAGTGGAAGGGTAATTTATTAAATCTTCTTTTTTGTCAAATTGAGTAGGATTTACAAAAATAGTCACTATTGAAAAAGAATTTTCTGAATCGGATTTTTCTATTAATGAAAGATGTCCTTGGTGAAGTGCACCCATCGTTGGTACAAGTCCAATTGTCTTTTTAGATGATTTTAAGGAAGTTATAATAGAAGTTAATTCTTCAATTCTTGAAACTACTTTCATAATGCTTTGCTCTAAATTGTGTGCAAACTTAGTATTTTAACGTGAATTTATCATAAAAATTCGTACTTTTGCAAGAATCTACAAATTTAAGTGTTTTGACTATGAAAGATAAGAGAGTATTGTACGTTTCATCTGAAGTTTTACCATATCTACCTCAGACAGAAATGTCTTCAATGTCATTTGAAGCAGCAAAAAAAGCACATCACAAAGGAGTTCAAACTAGAATTTTTATGCCTCGTTATGGTGTAATTAATGAAAGAAGATACCAATTACATGAGGTAATTCGTCTATCAGGAATGAATTTAATAGTAAACGATATAGACATGCCTTTGATTATTAAGGTTGCTTCTATTCCTAAGGAAAGAATGCAAGTGTACTTTATAGATAATGAAGAGTATTTTAAAAGAAAAGGTACTGTAACTGATGCAAATAGTGAGTTGTTTAGCGATAATGATGAACGCGCTATTTTCTTTGCAAAAGGAGTCATAGAAACAGTTAAGAAATTGAATTGGGCACCAGATATTATTCATGTTCACGGATGGATGGCTTCTCTTTTGCCTTTGTATTTAAAAGAATATTACAAAGATGACCCATTGTTTGCAGAGAGTAAAATTGTAACTTCTTTATATAGTTCTGATTTCAAAGGAGCTTTGAATTCAGAATTGATTAATAAGGTGAAATTTGATAATATTTCTGAAGAAAAAGCAGAGATTTTAAAAGACCCAAGCCATATAAATATCATGAAAAGTGCTATTGCTAATTCTGATGGTGTAATCAAAGCAAGTGAAGATTTGTGTGCTGAATTGACAGATTTTATTACTGAGCAAAACATGCCTTCCTTGGATTTTCATCCTGAAGAAACATTTGCAGATGCTTACTTGGAATTCTACACAAACGAAGTATTAAATTAAAAATTTTCCGAAAAAGTATGACAATAAAAGTTAGGAATGCTATGAAAAATATATCCATTTTTTCACTGCTATTATTGTTTTTTATATCCTGTTCTGATGACGAATTAAATAGCGTTGACGCAGGTTTTATAAATAATTTGAATTTTGTTACAGAAACAATTGTTTCTGATATTACATTTTTTTCGGAAGATGTTCTAAGAGTTGAGTCTACAAAAGCTGGACAGTATTTGCTAGGGGTTTATGATGAGCCTAGTTTTGGTACATTGTCAGCTTCCTTTGTGAGTCAGTTGGCTTTGCCAAGTGAAATAAGGACTTATACAACAATTATCTATTCAGATAGTCTTGTGAGACCAAAAATTGATGATGTTGTTTTGTATATTCCATACCAAGCGACTGCAACAAGTATAGATGAAGATTTAGTTTATATATATCAACTAGATTCTATATTTGGAGTTAAGGATTATGAGGATTATCCTACGATTTATGGGGAATTCGATCTGGAGGTACACGAATTAGATACTTTTTTAAATCCATTTTCTCCTACAGATCCTTCTAAGACAAGTACGTACTATACAGATAAGGATTATGACGTAACGGGTGGCGGTTCAGGAACAAATGGTTCTCTTGCTGCAGTTACATATAAGCCTTCATCTTTGGATACCGTTACCGAGATAGATAGATCAATTGCAGGTGAATCCTACAAAGAGTCTGTTTCAATGAATAAAAATGCACCTCGTATGGCAATTCATTTGGATAAAGAATTTTTTCAAACTGAATTTTTAGATAAATTACCTCAATTTGGAGACGATATTCCTGCAGATTTTGCAAGTCAAGATGCTTTTAATAGGTATTTTAAAGGATTGTTTGTAAAAACAACTTCGTCAGACCCGGCATCAATGCTTTCTTTGTTGCTTGTGAATTCATTTGTAGAGATTTATTATACAAATGAAATTACCAGGATTTCTAATGACGAGTTGTTAAATGAGACTCCAGAAGTAATGCGATTTTCTTTTGGAGGGGTAAGAGCGGGGCAATATGTACCTATTAGAGCGACTAAATCTGATAATAAAATGTATGTGCAAGGAGCAGCAGGTTCAGTAACAAATATAAAAATATTGGGTTATGAAGGTGATCCGTCTGTTGTAAGTGCTGAATTAGCGAATTTAAGAACGATTTCTAACAATGATGAAGGAAATCCACTTTGGTTGATTAATGAGGCGAGTCTTCAGTTGTATGTTGATGATGCAAAATTGGAATCAGCTCTGGATACGGTCTATAAATTATTCTTATACAAGAAAGTGCAAGATAAAGATGCGTTACCGTTGTATGATTCTCAATTGTTAGATTATATTTCTGCCGCAAATATTTCTGCCGTAGAAGGGAATTTATTAGAAAATGCTAATGGTTATTATTACAAATTTAGGATTACAGATTATATTACTAGATTATTGGACGGTAGTACTACTAAAAATATTGACAATTTAGGACTGAAATTATATAATAGTGGAGACTATCCATCTTCTGCCAATGATACAATTGTAGGTAGTGCAAGTTGGAATCCGAGAGGAGTCGTACTGTATGGAGGTACAGATGAAGCTAAAAAGCCAGTTTTGAAAATCAATTATTCTTATCAAAAATCGCTAGAAAATTAAATTATGTGTGGAATTACAGGTTATATTGGGAGTAGAGATGCTTACCCAATTGTTATAAAAGGGTTGCAAAGACTTGAATATAGAGGGTACGATAGTGCAGGTATTATGCTGTACGATCAAGGTGAAACTTCTGTGTTTAAAACGAAAGGAAAAGTAGCTGATTTACAAGCTATTGTAGGTGAAGACCAAAGAGAAGGGAATATTTGTATTGGTCATACAAGATGGGCTACCCATGGAGTTCCAAACGATACAAACTCTCACCCTCATGTATCTAATTCGGGAAATTTGACGATAATTCACAATGGGATTATTGAAAATTACGATACAATAAAAAAAGAATTAGTTCAAAGAGGATACACGTTTCAAAGTGATACAGATACAGAAGTATTGGTGAATTTGATTGAAGAAGTACAAATTCAAGAAAAATGTCTTTTAGCTAAAGCGGTTCAGATGGCATTGAATGATGTTGTTGGAGCGTATGCGATTGCCGTTTTTGATAAAAAAAATCCATCTAAAATAATTACTGCAAAATTAGGATCTCCATTGGCTATAGGAATTGGAGAGAATAATTCTGAATTTTTTATAGCTTCAGATGCTTCGCCTTTTATTGAGTATACTAAAAATGCAATTTATTTAGAAGATGAAGAGCTTGCAATTATTGAGCAAGGGAAAGAAATAGAAGTACGTAAAATACACGATGATTCTTCTGTAGAACCAGAAGTACATGCGTTAAAATTGAACTTGGCTCAGATTGAAAAAGAGGGCTATGATCATTTTATGTTAAAAGAGATATACGAGCAGCCAAAAGCTATTATTGATACGTATAGAGGGAGGTTACTTCCAAATGAGGGGATTATTAGAATGGCAGGTGTTGAAGAGTATATTGATCGTTTTAAAAATGCGGATAGAATTATCATCATTGCTTGCGGTACTTCATGGCATGCAGGTTTGGTTGCCGAGTATTTATTTGAAGATTTGGCTAGAATTCCTGTTGAGGTTGAATATGCTTCTGAGTTTAGATACAGAAACCCTATCATCACAGAAAGAGATGTTGTGATTGCAATTTCTCAATCTGGTGAAACCGCCGATTCTTTGGCAGCAATAAAAATGGCAAAAGCAAACGGAGCCTATATATTTGGTGTTTGTAATGTAGTTGGATCTTCTATCGCTAGAGAGTCTCATTCTGGGGCGTATACACATGCAGGTCCAGAAATTGGAGTTGCTTCCACAAAAGCATTTACAACTCAAATCACTTTGTTGACATTGATGGCTTTAAAGCTTGGGAAAGAAAAAGGAACGTTGTCTAATTCTGATTTTCATGCTTACTTGCAAAACATGGAGTTGATTCCTTCTAAAGTGGAAGAGATTTTAAAACAAGACGCACATATCAAAAAGATTGCTTCTGAATTTGCTGAAACACCAAGTTGTCTCTATTTAGGAAGAGGTTATAACTTCCCTGTGGCGCTTGAGGGAGCCTTGAAATTGAAAGAGATTTCATATATCCATGCAGAAGGGTATCCTGCAGCAGAAATGAAGCACGGTCCTATTGCGTTGATTGAAGATGGGTATCCTGTTATTGTAGTGGCCATCAATAAAGGTCATTATGAAAAAGTGGTCAGTAATATTCAAGAAATAAAATCTCGTAAAGGGAAAATCATAGCAATTGTTACAAAAGGAGATACAGCAGTAGCAGAAATGGCAGATCATGTCATTGAAATTCCTGAAGTGGAAGAAGCATTGAGTCCTTTGTTAACTACGATTCCATTACAGTTACTTTCTTACCATGTAGCTGTTTTAAGAGGGTGTAATGTAGATCAGCCTAGGAATTTAGCGAAGTCGGTTACCGTGGAGTAGTCCTTTTAATACAGTATCTAAAATCCCAATACGAGTCTGTATTGGGATTTTTTTTGTTTTAAAAAAGCTATTTATGCTTAGTCTTCATTATTTCTACAATGTTTAGTTTTATTTTTGTTGGCAGAGAGTTCTTATTATCATCTTGATTCAGTATTTTTGTAGGATGTTTCAATTAGGAAAAACCATTGTTTCAGAAGAGATTATCGAAAAAGATTTCGTGTGTAATCTTTCTGCCTGTAAAGGAGGGTGCTGCGTTGCGGGAGATGCAGGAGCGCCATTAGAAGAGAGTGAATTGCAGATTATGAAGGATATCTATCCAGAAGTAAAGCCTCTTTTGAGAGAAGAAGGCATTAAAGCAATTGAAGAACAGGGAATTTATACGACCAATGAGTTTGGAGAGCACGAAACACCCTTGATAAATAATGCAGACTGCGCGTATGTGATTTTTGATGAGAAAAAAACAGCGCTGTGCGGAATTGAAGAAGCATATAACAGTGGCCTGATTTCTTGGAAGAAGCCAGTTTCTTGTCATTTATATCCAGTTCGTGTACGTGAATATTCTGAGTTTTCAGGCGTGAATTATGATAAATGGGAAATTTGTGATGCTGCTTGTTCTCTTGGTAAAGAATTACAAGTTCCTGTATATAAATTTGTAAAGCAAGCACTAGTTCGTAAGTTTGGAGAAGGTTGGTATGCTGAATTAGAAAAAATAGCTCAAGAATATATTAAAAAATAAAAATCAATACTTTTTTTAAAAACCCAATTTTCATCTGAAAGTACGGATTTTTTTAATGTAATTAGTTTGACTTAATTTATGTAAAATTATAGCTAAAAAAAGCAGCGTTTTAGGTTGGTTTTCTTATAGATTTAAAGATATTTAACATTAAAATATTTCTAGAAAACCAAAATTATTTTTTAATAAATTCTTTTTTTACGTGCTGATTTGAACTCTAACAGAATCAGCTATTTAGCTGTTTTAATATGTCTATTTTGCTGTTTTTTAAGTATTTATGATGTTCAGAAAAGCAGCTAAATAAAGGTTATTAAGCCTCATTGTTAAGAACTTCCTCTTTTTGTGAATAAGTAAGACTTTCATTTAGCGGCAATTTTTACAATCTTTGTAAGACCCAAAAAAACAATTAATAACATCTCTTAAATATCTTTTAAATAATGTCTCAAATAGAACCAATTTTACAGCCGAATGATAACAGATTTGTAATTTTTCCGATACAACATCAAGATATTTGGGAATGGTATAAAAAACAGGAAGCTAGTATCTGGACAGCAGAAGAAATTGACTTGCATCAAGATGTAATTGACTGGGAAACGAAGTTAAATGACGATGAACGTTATTTTATCAAACATATTTTAGCCTTCTTTGCCGCATCTGACGGGATTGTAAATGAAAATTTAGCAGAGAACTTTGTATCTGAAGTTCAATATTCAGAGGCTAAATTTTTCTATGGTTTTCAAATCATGATGGAAAATATTCATTCTGAAGTATATTCTTTGTTGATTGATACCTATGTAAAGAATGAAGTTGAAAAAGATGAATTGTTTAGAGCCATTGAAGTTTTTCCTGCAATTAAATTAAAAGCAGACTGGGCTTTAAAATGGATTGAATCTGACTCATTTGCTGAAAGATTGATTGCGTTTGCAGCAGTTGAAGGTATTTTCTTCTCAGGAAGTTTCTGCTCTATTTTTTGGTTAAAGAAAAGAGGATTGCTTCCAGGATTGGCATTCTCAAATGAATTGATTTCTAGAGATGAAGGATTGCACTGTGATTTCGCAGTTCACTTGCATAACAATCATATTGTAAATAAAGTTCCAAAAGAGCGTATTACTGAGATTATTGTTGATGCATTAGATATTGAGCGTGTGTTTATTACGGAATCATTACCCGTTAGTTTGATCGGAATGAACGCAAAATTGATGTTGCAATATTTAGAATTTGTAACGGATAGACTTTTATTTGAATTTGGATGTGATAAAGTATATGGTTCTTCAAATCCATTTGACTTTATGGACATGATTTCTCTAGAAGGAAAAACAAATTTCTTTGAGAAAAGAGTTTCTGAATACCAAAAAGCAGGTGTGAAATCTGGAGGTACAGGAGCAATCAGTTTTGACGCTGAGTTTTAAACAAAAGCAAGCAGTTTTATTTTTGGTGAATGCCAAAAACAATAAATAGTCAAGAAACTCTTTCTATTAAGAATAATTGAAAGAGTTATTTTGACCTCCAATAAATAATAACCACAACAAAATAAGATAGCATATGTATGTACTAAAAAGAGATGGTAAGCAAGAGCCGGTGATGTTCGATAAAATCACTGCTAGGATTCGTAAAATCTGTTATGGGTTAAATCCATTAGTAGATCCGGTGAAAGTAGCGATGCGCGTTATTGAAGGTTTGTATGATGGTGTTACAACTTCTGAGTTGGATAATTTGGCTTCTGAAATAGCGGCAACGATGACAACTTCTCATCCAGATTACGCTAAGTTAGCAGCTCGTATCTCTGTTTCTAACTTACATAAAGACACAAAGAAAGTTTTCTCTGAAGTAATGGAAGACTTGTATACATATGTAAATCCTAGAACAGATCAAGAGTCACCGTTGTTATCTGATGAAGTGTATAATATCATCAAAGAAAATGCAGACTTATTAGATTCTACAATTATTTACAGTAGAGATTTTAATTATGACTATTTTGGTTTTAAAACGTTAGAACGTTCTTATTTATTAAAATTGAATGGACAAATAGCAGAGCGTCCTCAGCATATGTTGATGCGTGTTGCTATTGGTATTCATAAAAATGATATCAAAGAAGCAATTGAGACGTATGAGTTGATGAGTAAAAAATATTTTACACATGCAACACCAACGTTATTTAATTCTGGTACTCCAAAGCCACAAATGTCTTCTTGTTTCTTATTACAGATGCAAGACGATAGTATTGATGGTATTTATGATACTTTAAAACAAGCGGCTAAAATTTCTCAGTCTGCTGGTGGTATTGGATTGTCTGCACATAATATTAGAGCTACTGGTTCATACATTAGAGGAACAAACGGAACTTCTAACGGGATCATTCCAATGTTAAAAGTGTATAATGATACAGCTCGTTACGTAGATCAAGGAGGAGGGAAACGTAAAGGTTCTTTCGCTATCTATTTAGAGCCTTGGCATGCAGATGTATTTGACTTCTTAGATTTGAGAAAAAACACAGGTGCTGAAGAAAAACGTGCACGTGATTTGTTCTTGGCACTTTGGATTCCAGATTTGTTTATGAAACGTGTTCAAGAAGATGGAGAATGGACGCTTATGTGTCCTAATGAATGTCCTGATTTATTTGATACATACGGAGATGAATTTGAAAAACTGTATGAAGGGTATGAGAAGTTAAACAAAGGGCGTAAAACGATCAGAGCACGTGAGCTTTGGGAAAAAATATTAGAATCTCAGATTGAGACTGGTAACCCATATATGTTGTACAAAGATGCGGTAAATAGAAAATCGAATCAAAAGAATTTAGGTACGATTCGTTCTTCAAACTTGTGTACTGAAATTATGGAGTACACAGCAAAAGACGAAATAGCTGTTTGTAATTTAGCCTCTATTTCTCTGCCAATGTTTATTTCTGAGGATGCAGATGGGAAGAAATATTTCAATCATAAAAAATTACACGATATTACTAAAAAAGTGATTCGTAACTTAGATACTGTAATCGATAGAAATTACTATCCTGTTAAGGAAGCTGAAAACTCTAACATGCGTCATAGACCGGTTGGTTTAGGGGTTCAAGGATTGGCAGATGCTTTTATTATGTTGCGTATGCCTTTTACTTCTGATGAAGCTAAAAAGTTAAATCAAGAGATTTTTGAGACCTTGTATTTTGCTTCTGTAACTTCTTCTATGGAAATTGCAAAAGCAAATGAGCCCTATTCTACATTTAAAGGTTCTCCAATTTCTAAAGGAGAATTTCAGTTTAATATGTGGGGAGTTACCGAAGGAGAATTAAGTGGTAACTGGGATTGGGCTAAATTGCGTAAAGAGGTAATGAAGCACGGTGTTCGTAACTCATTATTAATGGCGCCAATGCCTACAGCATCAACTTCTCAGATATTAGGAAACAATGAGGCGTTTGAGCCTTATACATCTAATATTTATACTCGTAGAGTATTGTCTGGTGAGTTTATTGTAGTGAACAAGCATTTGTTGGAAGACTTAGTTGGATTAGGTCTTTGGGACAATGCAATGAAAGAAGATATTATGAGAGCCAATGGTTCTATTCAACATATTGATATCATTCCTCAAGAAATCAAAGAATTGTATAAAACGGTGTGGGAACTTAAAATGAAAGACATCATTGATATGTCTCGTCAAAGAGGTTACTTTATTGATCAATCTCAATCTTTGAACTTGTTTATGGAAGACCCTGATTATTCTAAACTGACTTCTATGCATTTCTATGCTTGGAAATCTGGATTGAAAACAGGAATGTATTACTTGAGAACAAAATCTGCTGTAAATGCAATTAAATTCTCTTTGTCTACTGATAAAAAGGTTGAAGTTCCTGTAGGAACTACTACTGTTCAAGCTGCAACGGTTGGAACTGCAGCAGTTGGAGCTGTACAAGACGCCCCTTTAACGGCTGAAGAGTTGAAACAAATGATATTACAGTCTAAAAACGATCCTGATGATTGTGAGATGTGTGGATCTTAAAGTTTATAAATTATAAGTAGTAAAAAAGGAACTCCGTTTGGAGTTCCTTTTTTTTTGTTATTAATTGTCTCGTTTTGAGATAGATTGATGATAAACAGAAACATTTATTTTTAAAGTATGGACATAAAAAAAGCCTTCTAATCAAAAGATTAGAAGGCTTTAGTACTCGAGATGGGACTTGAACCCATACGGACCTTACAGTCCACTGGATTTTAAGTCCAGCGTGTCTACCAATTCCACCACTCGAGCATTGGATTTTTTTATATATTATAGAGCGAAAGACGAGATTTGAACTCGCGACCCCCACCTTGGCAAGGTGATGCTCTACCCCTGAGCTACTTTCGCAGTCGTTTTTTTAAAGACCTTACATTCGATTTCCAAATGCGAGTGCAAATATACATGTTATTTGAGTATTTAAAAGCTTTTTGTGAAGTTTTTTCAGAAAGATGTTGTTTTTTTTAGGAGGTTTGTTTTTAGCTCTAAAATATCAACACATCAGATGAAGCAAATCAGATAATTAGGGTGAAATATCTTTGTGCGTTTTGGTTGTCCTTATGTAAGAAATAAATATCTTTGCAAAAAATTTAAGAAGACTGAATGAGCTCAATTGTTAAAGAGGTAGGAGAAAAAGAAAATACTTCTTCGTTGCTTGGTGATTTTAAACAACTTACAAAAATGGGCTTGTCTATGAGTGTTGTTTTTTCTTCTGTTGCGGGATATTTACTGGCAATAGAAGTTGAAGATATCTCTTTTTATACAATTCTATTATTGTCTTTTGGAGGTTATTTGATGGTAGGTGCTTCGAATGCTTTTAATCAAATTATCGAAAAAAACACGGATGCTTTGATGAAAAGGACTAAGAATCGTCCCATTCCTGCAGGAAGAATGTCTGTGACCACAGCGCTCATCATCGCTGTACTGTTTACAATATTTGGGATTGCTATTTTATATTCAATCAATCCAAAAAGTGCATTGTTTGGAGCCATTTCAATATTTATTTATACAAGTGTTTATACGCCATTAAAACCAGTAACACCGTTATGCGTTTTTGTGGGTGCTATTCCTGGTGCGATTCCGTTTATGTTAGGTTGGGTAGCAGCTACAAATAATTTTGGAATGGAAGCAGGTTTTCTGTTTTTGATTCAGTTCTTTTGGCAATTTCCTCATTTTTGGGCAATCGGATGGTTGCAAGATGAGGAATATAAAAAAGCAGGCTTTAATATGCTTCCTATGGGAAGAAAAGATAATGGAGCAGTAAGACAAATAATACTCTATACCATAATAATGATTTTGGTATCTGTTGCACCTGTGTTAAAACTAACAGGTAGTTTTTATATTCATTCAATAACTGCTGTTTTAATATTTTTATTAGGATTTAGTATGTTGTTTTATGCCGTCAAGATGTTAAAAAATCACAGTAGAGAAATGGCTAGAAAGTTGATGCTTTCCAGTGTTTTGTATATCACTGTGGTGCAAGTAATGTATGTAGTAGATAAATTTTTACACTAAGAAATAATCAAGCCAATTAAGATGGACAATTCCGTAGATATAGAGTTAAGAGAAGGAAGAAGAAAAGGAGCTAAACCCATGATGTGGATAGCTATGGTTAGTATGACCATGATGTTTGCGGGTTTAACAAGTGCCTATGTTATTAGTAGTAATAGAGAAGATTGGGTAAGTTTTGATTTGCCTATGGCTTTTCAATGGAGTACGTTTTGTATTGCGCTTAGTAGTATTACTTTTTTTATAGCAAAGAAAACTGCTAAAAAAGGGAATAAAAATATGACAAGCATTTTGCTGTTGGTTACTTTAGGACTTGGATTAGGTTTTGTTTATGGTCAATTTGAAGGATTTCATGGATTACAAGACATGGGATTGTATTTTACAGGGCCTGAAAGTGCCGTATCTTCTTCTATGTTAATGGTGATTGTTTTTGCACATATTGTGCATGTTGCTGCAGGTTTAATATCTTTATTAGTAGTGCTTTATAAACAATTAAAAGGGTTGTATACTGTTGATGACACGTTAGGTTTAGAGGTAGGAGAAATATTTTGGCACTTCTTAGATTTATTATGGATTGGGTTATTTTGCTTTTTCTATTTTAATACTTAATTAAAATTGTTATTTTTGCAAACTATTATATACACATTAATTAAAATAATTTTATGGGAGCAAATATTGCTGATCAATCTGAAGGTAAAGCATGGGACGGAGGTTCTGCAAAACCGATGGGAGCTAGTTATGGAAAAATGATGATGTGGTTTTTCATCGTTTCTGATGCATTGACATTTTCAGGTTTTCTTGCCGCTTATGGTTTAACGAGATTTAAATTTATTAACGTTTGGCCAATTGCAGATGAAGTGTTTACTCACTTTCCATTTATGCATGGTACGCACGCACCGATGTATTATGTAGCATTGATGACATTTATTTTGATTTTCTCTTCTGTAACAATGGTGTTGGCGGTAGATGCAGGTCATAACATGAATAAGAAAAAAGTAACATTTTACATGTTCTTAACTATTATTGGAGGAGTTGTTTTCGTTGGTTCTCAAGCATGGGAATGGAAAAACTTTATCCAAGGTTCTTATGGAGCTGTGCAGTTAAAAGATGGTAAAATTGTTCAGTTTGCTGAAGACGGACATCAAATAGCTTTGTTAGATTTTGTTGTAGCTCATGAAAAGGAAGCAGTAGATCATACAAGAAATAATGGTCTGTGGTTTGAGTCTGGAGAGGCGAATCCTTCTTTCTCTGTTGAAGAGGTTGTTGCTTCTTTTAAAGCGAATCCTCATGTAAACTTAAGAATTGAAAAAATTGATCCTACTACCAAAAAGAAAATTATTGTTTCTAGAGCAGAAGGATTAAAATTTTTAGAACAAGCTGCAAGAGTCGTAGAAGGTGCTAGTTTAGAAGTAAACGAATACGGAAGTAGTCAATTCGCTGATTTCTTTTTCTTTATTACTGGTTTTCACGGATTTCACGTATTCTCTGGTATTGTTTTAAATGTAATTGTTTTCTTTAATGTAATTATTGGAACTTACGAAAAAAGAGGACATTACGAAATGGTTGAGAAAGTTGGTTTGTATTGGCATTTCGTCGATTTAGTTTGGGTATTTGTATTTACATTCTTCTATTTAGTTTAATAAAAAATAATAAATCTTACAGAACTTCGAGTTTTCGAATCTGGTAAAAACATATAAAATGGGAAACGCAGCAAATCATAAAGCATTAATTTGGAAAGTATTCGGACTACTTTCTGCTATTACAATAGTTGAGGTAGCTTTTGGTATTATTAAGCCAGACTTTTTATTCTTAACACAGTTCTTAGGAACTTCATTGTTAAATTCTTTGTTCTTAATCTTAACAGTAGTGAAAGCATATTATATCGTTTGGTACTTTATGCACTTAGGAGATGAAAAGAATAGTTTGAAATATTCAATAGTATTACCTTTGATAGTCTTAATTCCTTACCTAGCAGCATTGCTAATTATAGAAGGAGGTTACATACATGATACATTGGCACCATACATTAACTGGAAATACTAAGTTATTGAAAGTATAGAATTAAAAAAAGGTGGTCTATCCACCTTTTTTTGGATTCAATAAGTTTTTATTTTTATAATAATTAAAGAAATGAGCACTGATTCAAATCAAATTAAAAAGTTTGTTATTCTCTTTTGCACGTTTATCGTGCCTTTGTTATTCTTCTTGTTTCTAGCATCAGGGAAAGTGAATTTTAATAAGTTACCGATCATTACAGAAAAGGTTTCAAATTTGAAAGGTGAACTTCCTTTTAGGCATAACGTGTCTGTTGTTTCTGTTTTAGGAGAGAATTCGAGTATCAAAACGTATCAAAATATTTTAAATCTATACCAAGTAATTTATAAGAGTACAGAGAAATATAAAATTTTCCAAGTTGTTACTATAGTTCCAGATTCAGCAAAAGGAACGATTGAAGCATTGAAGGTAGAACTTGAAAAAGTTGGAGGTGTTGATTTACCTAAGTGGAAGTTTATAGTTTTGCCAAAAGAAAGTATCCAAACGATGATTTCAAGTTTCGGAATACCCTCTATAAAGTATGCTGCTAAACAAGGCTTGGAGGATGTCTTTATTATCGATGAAGATGTGAATTTAAGAGGTAGAACAGATGATGAAGATTCAGAATCAGGTTTTATGTATAGTTACGATACAAGCTCTATATCGGTCTTGAAAAACAAATTGCGCGAAGACTTAAAAGTCATTTTTTACGAATCTAAATTTGCTGTAAAAGAACCTAAATTAAACTAAATGAAAAATAATTATTCATACGCGGGTATTGCATTTATTATTCTGATTTTTGGAATCTGGGGGGTAAACGAATTAGGGAATCGTTCGGAAACAAGGGAATTGGTGACTTTTGAAAAAGTCCCCGATTTTGAGTTTACAAATCAAGAAGGTGTAACGATTTCAAATAAAGATTACGATGGTAAAGTATATGTTGTTGAGTTTTTCTTTACAACCTGTCCAACTATCTGTCCTATTATGACACAGAATACTGTGTTGCTTCAGAACAAGTTTTATGGAAATCCACATTTTGGAATAGCTTCTATAAGCATCAATCCAAAACATGATACGCCAGTTGTGATGAAGTCCTACGCAAAAGATAAAGGAGCTACCATGAAAAATTGGAATTTTCTAACAGGGGATGAAGCGACTGTTTTTAAATTTTCAAATAAAGGTTTTAAATTATATGCTGGTAAAAATGCTGCCGTTGAAGGTGGCTTTGAACATTCTGGTTTGTTTGCACTGATTGATAAAAATGGATACATACGATCTAGAACGGTTAAGATGGGTGATAATGAGAATCCTATCAAGTTTTACGATGGGTTAGATCTAGACGCCATTAAAATGTTAAAAGAAGATATTATCATATTATTAAAAGAGTAGTTGAGTTATGAGCACAGAAATAAAATACAATAAGTTAATCATCGCATTGTCAGTAGTAATTCCGTTGGCAGTCGCTGTTTTATTTGGAATTAAGATTGATTTAGAGTTGCCAGTCTTTTTACCCCCTATTTATGCAAGTATAAATGCGCTTACAGCAATATTGCTAGTATTTGCAATCGTATTAGTAAAGAAAGGAAATGTAAAACTACATGAGAATTTAATGAAGTCGGCAATTGCTTGCTCTCTTGTCTTTCTGGTATTGTATGTATTGTATCATATGACATCAGATTCCACAAAATTCTTGGGAGAAGGTGCGATTACGTATGTATACTATTTTATTTTAATCAGTCATATAATTTTATCAATAGCAGTAATTCCATTTGTATTGATAACTTATGTAAGAGGGATTACAAATCAAATTCAATTACATAGAAAAATCGCAAAATATACTTTTCCTTTATGGCTATATGTTGCTGTTACTGGGGTAGTAGTTTATTTTATGATTTCTCCTTATTACGTTTCCTAAATACCTTTTTACTATGAAACAGTTTTCTTTCTTTATCGTTTTTCTTATCTCAACCAATAATTATGGTCAATGCGCCATGTGCAAAGCTGTTGTAGAAAGTGGAGATAAAGGAATGGCTGAAGGAGTAAACGATGGTATTATGTACTTGATGATTTTTCCTTATATATTAGTTGCTGCACTTGGTTACACGTTGTATAGGTATAAACAGAACCAAAATAAAAATTCGAAATAAATGGGACAGATTGGTTTAGGTTTAGCAGCGTTGGGAAGACCAGAATATATCAATATCCGATCGGATAAAAGTATTGACAAGTCAGAACAAGCCTTCCACCAAAATGCAATCCATGTTTTGGATGAAGCCTATGCTAATGGGATTCGTTTTTTTGATACAGCACCTTCTTATGGTAAAGGGGAAGCTTTCCTTATGGAATGGAATGCTATAAGAAAACACACCGATGTTACCTTGTCTACGAAATGGGGATACACCTATGTTGCTAATTGGGAATTAGATTATAAAGGTTCTCATGAAATAAAAGAACATTCTTTAGTAAAGTTATTAGAGCAATGGGAGGTTTCAAAATCCTTATTACCAAATTTAAAAGTATATCAAATACATTCTGCAACACTGGAGAGTGGGGTATTAGAAAATAAAGAAGTATTAGAACAATTGTTTCGAATTAAAAAAGAGATTGGTATTCAAATTGGACTTACGGTTAGTGGATCAAATCAAAATATAATCATAGAAAAAGCGCTGGCAATTGAGGTTCAGGGTGAAGGTTTGTTCGATTCTTATCAAGTGACTTATAATATATTTGAACAGGCTACTTTTACTGTTCTACAGAAGTTGAAGAAAGCAGGTAAACTACTTATTATAAAAGAAGGACTTGCAAACGGTCGTGTTTTTAGTAATGAGAATACTGTATTAAACGATTTGTCTGTGAAATACAATGTTGGGATAGATGCAATTGCATTGCGTTTTTGTCTAGATGTTGTAAATGCTGATGTCGTTTTAAGTGGAGCATCAGATAGCAATCAATTGAATGAGAACCTCAAAGCGAATCTATTTGTGTTGGAAGAATGCGATATTAATAAGCTTAAAGCACTTAAAAGAATCTCTAGCAGTTACTGGCAAGAAAGAAGTGAATTGACTTGGGGATAAAAAACCTGAAAGACATAATTGTCTTCCAGGTTATAAATGAATGTGCGAACATTAAATAGCTTTTATTTTCTTTTGATTTCTTTTTCCCTCTAAAGAATAAATTTAGAAAAAGCATTATTCCGAGATAAATAGAAAAGCTTCCAATCTTAAAAGTAAGTGTTTCTGCTAAGTTTTGATACGTATTATGTGATATCTCCATTTTTAAGATCAACAATGTCCATCAATATTTAAAAGATAAAAGTCAAAAGCCAAACTTGTCAGCCGAAATGCAAGGTAGGAGGAAGCTTCTATCTATAGCAATCCAGCTCTTTTTAATAATGCATCAGAATTTGGTTCTTTTCCTCTGAACTCTTTGTAAAGATCCATTGGTTTTTTTGTGCCTCCTTGAGACAATACGGTGTTTTTAAATTTCTCACCTATTTCTTTATTGAAAATTCCTTCTTGTTTGAAGTATTCAAATGCATCAGCATCCAATACTTCAGCCCATTTATATGAATAATATCCAGCAGAATATCCTCCTTGAAAAATATGAGAGAAAGATGTACTCATACAATTCTCTTTTACGTCAGGATATAACTGTGTGTCAGAGAATGATTTTTCTTCAAAAGATTTTACGTTTAGGTTGTCAAAATTAATTTCGCTTTGTGAATGCCAAGACATGTCTAATAAGCCAAAGCTTAACTGGCGTAATGTTTGCATTCCTTCTAAAAAGCTAGATGCTTCTTTTATTTTTTTAATCAATTCCATCGGAATCACTTCATTCGTTTTATAATGTCTTGCAAAGAGTTTCAACACATCCTCCTCGTAACACCAGTTCTCGAAAATTTGACTAGGTAACTCTACAAAATCCCATGAAACACTTGTTCCAGACAAACTAGAATAAGTTGTATTGGCTAACATTCCGTGCAGTCCGTGCCCAAATTCATGAAACAGCGTTGTGACTTCATTAAATGTAAGTAAAGAAGGTTTTGTGGCTGTTGGTTTTGTGAAATTACAAACATTTGAAATATGAGGTCTGCTATTCTTTCTGTTTTTTATAGATTGTCCTTTGTAAGAAGTCATCCAAGCACCATTTCTTTTACCTTCTCGGGGAAAAAAATCAGCATAAAATATAGCAATATAGTTCCCTTTTTCATCTGTTACTTTATAAGTTGTAACATCTTCGTGGTATTTGTCTATATCAAAGACTTCTTCAAAACTCAATCCGAATAATTTATTAGCAACGGTAAAAGCACCATTCAATACGTTTTCTAATTTAAAGTAGGGTTTGATAGCTTCTTCATCAAAATCAAACAATTCTTTTTTTAGTTTTTCAGAATAATAAGCACCGTCCCATTTTTGTAATTGTTCAATTCCGTCTTTAGAAGCAAAAGCAGCCAAAGAGTCAAATTCTTTTTGAGCTGCAGGTTTTGCTTTTTGCAATAATTCTTCAGAAAAAGTCAAGACAGTTTCTGGAGTTTCTGCCATGCGTTCCTCCAAAACAAAGTGAGCATGTGTTTTGTATCCTAATAAACAGGCTCTTTGTGAGCGTAGTTTTACAATTTCTAATACGATTTCCTGATTGTCAAACTCATTGCCTTGGAAAGATTTTTTTCCAAATGAAATAGCCATTTCTTTTCTCAGACTTCTATCATCAGCATAGGTTAAGAAAGGGACATAGCTAGGATAGTCTAATGTAAATACCCAACCTTCTTTTTCTTTTTGAGAGGCGGTTTGTTTGGCCGCTTCCAATGCTCCTTCTGGCAATCCTTTTAATTTACCGAGATCTGTGATATGTAATTCGTAAGCATTTGTTTCTGCTAAGGAGTTTTCGCCAAATTGCAAAGATAATTTTGATAGTTGCATGTCTATTTCGCGCAAAGTGTCTTTGTCCTTTCCTTTTAAATTTGCTCCGTTTCTAGAAAATCCTTTGTATTGTTTTTCTAACAACATTGTTTCTTCTCCATTTAACTTTAGGCGATGTCTGTCGTCGTAAACTGACTTTACTCTAAGAAATAATGCCTCGTTTAATCGGATGTCGTTGGAAAATTCAGAAAGTAGGGGAGATATCTCTTGTGCTATTTTCTGAATGGTATCATTTGTTTCCGCAGAATTTATATTGAAGAAGATACTTGAAATAGTGCCTAATAATTCTCCCGAATTTTCAAGAGCAACAGTGGTGTTCTCGAAACTTGGAGTAGCGGTATTTTTTGTAATAACCACAATTTCTTCTTTCGCTATTGTTATTGCTTTTTTAAAGGCAGGTTGGTAATGTTCGTTTTTTATTTTTGAAAAAGGAGTAGTAGTGTGGGGGGTGTTAAATACTTCTAATAATGGATTCATTTTTTTGTGTTTAAAATAGGTGCGATATAAATAGTCTATGATTGTTGTCTTTTCCAAGCTTCAATTCCTCCGGTCAAACTTTTTACATTCTTTTGAGGAAATTTTTCAAGTATTATTTTGGCTGCGATCAAACTTCGTTGGCCTACTTGACAATAAATGATCAAGTTGTTGATTTCTTTTAGAGACTCTATTTCTTGGTTCAGTTGATGCAAAGGAATATGTTTGCCTCCAATATTAAAATGTTCACGTTCTATAAGTTTCCGAACATCAATGAGAGTGATTTCTTCTTTTTGAATTTTGTTTTTTAGTTCTTTAGAGTTAATTTCGATTCCTTCTGCTTCTTTTCGGATACCACAAAACAGATCATAATCAATGAGTTTTGTGATTTTAATGTCATTATTTTTTGAGAACTTAAGTATGTTTTGTTGAAGGTTTAGCGCATTAAAAGAAAGCAGCTTTCCGCTTAAAACTTCTCCAAGATTACAGATTATTTTTATAGCTTCATTTGCTTGTAAACAACCTATTATTCCAGGAAGAACACCTAGCACACCTATATCAGAGCAATTAGGGATGCTGTTAGCATTTGGAGGAGTTGGAAATAAACACCTATAGGTTGGGCCATTTTTAAAATTGAATACACTTATTTGGCCTTCAAATTTGAAAATTGCTCCAAAAACCAATGGTTTGTTTGTTAGTACGGCTGCATCATTTGTTAAATATCGTGTTTGGAAATTATCAGACCCATCTACAATAATATCGTATTGAGGTAATATATCTAATGCATTTTCAGAAGAGAGAAATGATACATAGGTGTTAAACGTAATGAAAGGATTTAGTTGTTGTAGCCTTTTTGCAGCACAAATGGCTTTTGGCTTTCCAATATCATCTATAGAAAATAAAATTTGGCGTTGCAAGTTGCTTTGGTCAACGGTGTCGTTGTCTATGATTCCAATGGTTCCAACTCCAGCTGCTGTTAAATATTGTAGAATAGGACATCCTAATCCTCCTGCTCCTATGACAAGAACTTTGCTTTTTTTTAGTTTTTCTTGCCCTTCTATACCAATTGAATCCAGTATAAAGTGTCTGTTATATTGAGCTTTCTCTTCTTTTGAAAACATTGTTCGAGTTCTTTTTTAAAAATCGTATCTACCTTATATGTATGTGAAAATTGATTTCCCATTGCGTTATGAGATACTTTTCAAAAATACTTTTTTTAAAAAGGAATAGTACTGTTATTAAGGGTTAATTTTTTTGTAATAAATTCGTGAAGTTTCATAAAAATTACGTAAATTGCACACGTAAATTAATCATAGTTGTTTTGCAACTTTGAAAGATATCAAACTACATTTTTTATTTCTGTAAAAAATGTTTTAAGGATTGGATACTGCCCCTGCTAAGATTTAGAAATAAATCTAAATATATCATAATAATTTAAAAAACAGTAGCATGGAGCTAAATGATCATTCTTTACAATCAGGTAAATCTGTAGTGCCCCAAACGGGAATTTTAATATCAATTCAAGAGTATTTTCAAGAAAAAGCAGAAGGTTTAAATCTTTTTGAAAAAGTCATGTTGACTTTGTATAGTTTGATGACAGTGTTCTTTTTACTCTCAGCAATATTTTTAGTTATTACAAAGGGATTTAAGTTTTAGTATAAAATACAACCATCTATTTTTTGTTATTAGGTGGTCTTGGAGATCCAAATTGTTTGTGTAACAATTTGGATTTTTTATTGAAAGAGTTTAAGAAAACAAACCTTTTTAGATGTTAAGTGTAATGCGTTTTGTCATTCGGATAATTGTTGTTATCTTTGCACCGTAAAAATCAAGATTATTGTGAATAAAGGGGGACTTACAAGTCCCCTCTTTTTATACTAAAAGATGAATAAAGAGCTTGTAAGACAGTTAGTAGAAGATGCATTAAACGAAGAAAGTTCTTTGTTCTTAATTGATTTAGAGTTTTTACCAGATAATAAAATTTCAATAATTATTGATGGTGATGAAGGAGTCCCACTAAATGAATGTATTCGTATTAGTAGAGCTGTTGAGACAGATTTGGATAGAGAGGAAGAAGATTTTAGTTTAGAAGTTAGTTCTCCAGATATCACAAAGCCACTTGTTGTTCTTCGTCAGTATAAAAAAAATATTGGAAGAGCGTTGTCTGTAAAAACAGAAGAGGGGAAGTTTGAAGGAAAATTGTCTGAGGTGTTAGAAGAGGCGATCGTTTTACAATGGTCCGCTAGAGAACCAAAGCCAGTAGGAAAAGGAAAAGTAACTGTTGAGAAAACAGCTACAATTTCTTATAGTAGTATAGTACAAGCAAAAGTGAAGCTAATTTTTTAAGTAGTAGATTGGAATGGAAAACATAGATTTAATAAATTCATTTTCAGAGTTTAAAGACGATAAGAGTATCGATAGAGTAACATTGATGTCTATTCTTGAAGAAGTTTTTAGAGCCGCATTAAAACGTAAGTTTGGTTCTGATGATAACTTTGATATTATTATCAATCCTGACAAAGGAGATTTAGAAATTTGGAGAAATAGAGTTGTAGTTGCTGATGGTTTTTCAGAAGATGACAATGAAGAAATTGAATTAGCTGAAGCAAGAAAAATTGAACCTGATTTTGAAATTGGAGAAGATGTTTCTGAAGAAGTTAAGTTATATCAATTAGGAAGAAGAGCTATTTTGGCTTTGCGTCAGAATCTTATTTCTAAAATATATGAGCATGACAGTACGAATGTCTTCAAACAATTCAAAGAACTGGAAGGAGATTTGTATTATGCAGAGGTTCATCATATAAAGCATAACGCGATTATCTTATTAGATGATGAAGGAAACGAATTAGTTTTGCCTAAGAGTGAGCAAATTCGTTCTGATTTCTTTAGAAAAGGGGAATCTGTTAGAGGAATTATCAAAACGGTAGAGCTTAGAGGCAACAAGCCTGTGATTATTTTATCAAGAACAGCTCCTGAATTCTTAACAAAATTATTTGAACAAGAAATTCCTGAAGTTTTTGATGGTTTAATTACTATTGAAGGGGTTGCAAGAATACCAGGAGAAAAAGCAAAAGTAGCCGTAGATTCTTATGATGATAGAATTGACCCTGTTGGAGCTTGTGTTGGTATGAAAGGTTCTAGAATTCATGGAATTGTTCGTGAATTAGGAAATGAAAATATTGACGTAATCAATTATACTAAAAACATTCAACTGTTTATCGCTAGAGCTTTAAGTCCTGCTAAAATAGTATCTATGACAATTACCAAAGAGCCTGAAGAGGGAAGAAAAGGTAGAGTAGATGTGTTTTTACGACCAGAAGAAGTGTCAAGAGCTATTGGTAGAGGTGGAGTAAATATACGTTTAGCAAGTGAATTGACAGGTTTTGAAATAGATGTTCAGAGAGAAGGAGTTGAAGACGAAGATGTAGAATTAACAGAATTCTCTGATGAAATCGAAGCTTGGGTGATTCTTGAATTCAAGAAGATCGGTTTAGATACTGCAAGAAGTGTGTTAGATAAAGATATTGAGGAATTGGTAAAAAGAACAGATTTAGAAGAGGAAACAATTTTAGATGTTCAAAGAGTGCTGAAAGCAGAGTTTGATTCATAGAGAAGAGGTACCTATATAGTACTGATTTTCAATAGAAATTCAACAACAATAGAATATTAGAATTCTGAATATAACGTTGGTTTGAAAGCCAAAATGATAATCAACTATTCAAGAATTCAACAACAATTAACAAAGTTATGGCTGAAAATAAAACAATACGACTCAACAAAGTTTTAAGAGAACTTAATATTTCATTAGATAGAGCTGTTGAGCACTTGGCAAGCAAAGGGTTGGAAGTAGAGGCGAGACCTACTACCAAAATTACTAATGAGGTTTATGAAGTCTTATTGGATGGTTTTCAGACCGATAAAAATAAAAAGGCTGCTTCTAAGGAAGTAGGTGAAGAGAAAAGAAAAGAAAAAGAAGAACTTCGTTTGGCGCAAGAAACTGAACTAGAAAAGAAACGTCTTTTGGAAGAATCTCGTAGAGCTGTTGTAAAAGCAAAAGCTGAAAAGCTTGAGATTAAGACAGTTGGGAAGATTGATGTTCCTGGTTCTAAAAAAGAAGTCAAAGCTTCTCCAAAAGTTGTTGTAGCAGAAGCTCCTAAGGTAGCAGAAAAGAAAGAGATTGTTCAGCCTGTGGTTGAAACGAAAGAAGTTCCTGCTTTAGAAGAGAAGAAATTAGAAGTTCCTGCTCCTGTAGAGGAAAATAAAGTGGTTGTTGTTGAAGCCGAAGCGAGAGTTGAAGCTTCTATTAAAAAACAAAAAATTGCTCCTAAAGCAATTGATCATGCACAAACCTTTGTTGAGGCTAAACCTACGCCTAAAAAGGTAGAGATAAAAGAGGAAATAAATGCTGAAGAAGCTGAAAAATTAACAACACAATATAAAAAGTTAGATGGACCTAAGTTAACGGGTACTATTATTGACTTAAAACAGTTTGAGCGTCCTAAGAAGAAAAAGGAAGAGCCTAAAGTGGGTGCTGCCAGTGCTTCAAAAACAAAGAGAAAAAGAATTGTAAAGCCTGCAAACCATACCCGTCCAAGTACTTCAGGCGGAGGAGGAACAGGAAGACCACCGTTTAATAGAGGGAAAGGAAGAAATCAGCGACCTACTACTCCAGTTAAAAAAGAGGAACCTACTGAGGCAGATGTACAAAAACAAGTACGTGAAACTTTAGAAAGATTACAAGGTAAATCTAGTAAGAATAAAGGAGCTAAATACCGTAAAGATAAAAGAGATCAACACCGTCAGCAAACAGATATTGATATTGAGTTAGCTGCACAAGATAGTAAAATATTGAAAGTAACAGAATTTGTTACCGTAGGTGAAGTTGCTACCATGATGGATGTATCTCCCACACAAATTATTTCTGCATGTATGTCTTTAGGACTGATGGTAACAATGAATCAGCGTTTAGATGCAGAAACATTGACTATCGTTGCGGATGAATTTAATTATTCTGTTGAGTTTATTGGAGCAGAAGTTGAAGAGTCAATTCAAGAAGAAGTAGATAGAGAAGAAGATTTAACTTCAAGAGCGCCAATTATTACGGTAATGGGGCATGTAGATCACGGTAAAACATCTTTATTGGATTATGTCCGAAAAGCGAATGTAATTGCTGGTGAATCAGGAGGGATTACACAACATATAGGAGCTTACTCTGTAGAGCTAGCGGGTGGAGAAAGAATAGCATTCTTAGATACACCAGGTCACGAGGCCTTTACAGCAATGAGAGCACGTGGTGCACAGGTTACCGATTTAGTAATTATTGTAATTGCTGCTGATGATGATGTAATGCCACAAACAAAAGAAGCAATTAGCCATGCACAAGCTGCAGGAGTGCCAATTGTTTTTGCAATCAATAAAATTGACCGTCCAGCGGCAAATCCAGACAATGTGAAGCAGCAGTTAGCTTCTATGGATTTATTAGTTGAAGACTGGGGAGGTAAAATACAGTCACATGATATTTCTGCTAAAACAGGATTGGGTGTTGATGAATTATTAGAAAAAGTATTATTAGAATCTGAACTTTTAGATTTAAAAGCGAATTCTGATAAACGTGCTTCTGGAACAGTTGTAGAGGCATTGTTAGATAAAGGTAGAGGATATGTTTCTACAATTATGGTACAAGCAGGTACCCTGAAAATTGGGGATTATGTATTAGCTGGAAGGCATTCAGGTAAGGTAAGAGCCATGTTTGATGAAAGAGGACAAAGCTTAAAAGTTGCAGGTCCTTCTACACCAGTTTCTTTGCTAGGATTGGATGGAGCACCTCAAGCAGGTGATAAGTTTACTGTTTTTGAAGACGAAAGAGAAGCAAAACAAATTGCTACAAAACGTTCTCAACTACAAAGAGAGCAATCTGTAAGAACGCAAAAACATATTACTTTAGACGAAATTGGACGAAGAATTGCTTTGGGAGATTTCAAAGAGTTGAATATTATTTTAAAAGGAGATGTAGATGGTTCTGTAGAAGCATTGACAGATTCTTTCCAAAAATTATCAACAGAAGAAATACAAGTAAATATTATACACAAAGGTGTTGGAGCCATCACAGAATCTGATGTATTATTAGCCTCAGCTTCTGATGCAGTTGTAATTGGATTTAATGTTCGTCCTTCTGGAAACGCTAGAATAATAGCAGATACCGAAGAGGTAGATATTAGAATGTATTCTATTATTTACGCAGCGATCAATGACTTGAAAGACGCAATGGAAGGGATGTTGTCTCCAGATATGAAAGAGGAGATTACAGGTACTGCGGAGATTAGAGAAGTTTATAAAATTTCTAAAGTTGGTAACATTGCAGGTTCTATGGTAATGACAGGGAAAATATTTAAAGATTCTCAATTGCGTGTTATTAGAGATAGTATTGTGGTATTTACTGGAGTATTTGCAACGTTAAAACGTTTTAAGGATGATGCTAAAGAAGTAGCGAAAGGATATGACTGTGGTATGCAAATAAAAGGATACAACGACATACAAGTGGGTGATGTTATTGAATCGTATCATGAAGTCGAAGTTAAGAAGAAATTGAAATAATCAATATTAAATAGTATAAAAAGGCTCGTTAGAAATTTTCTAACGAGCCTTTTTTTGTTTAATGAAATATCAAAAATCAATATTTAATATGTGATTGCAATCTCCTTGTTCGTTTGTGTCCTAAAACGCTCGTATTTGGAGAGCTTAGAATAACTATATATATTATGAAACTTGTTTATGTAATTTTGGTAGCGTTTGTTTTATCAATGAATACGCTATCTGCACAAAATGATGTTGTAATAGGGAAGAAACTATTTAACTCTAATTGTGCTGCTTGTTACAAATTAGATAAAAAATTGATTTGGCCAGCACTTGTTAACATATCCGAAAGAAGAGAATTAACGTGGGTAGTTGCGTTTATTAAGGATAGTAGAGCTATGTCGTAGAAGGTGATAAACTTGCAATAGAAGTCTTTAATTAATACAATATAATTCCAATGATTTCGTATTCCTATTTAAAAGAGGAGGATATATTGAATATCATCTCATATTTAAACACGTTAAAATGTCAAGTCCTAAATAGCCGATATAGATTACTAAAGAATAATTTAGTAATTAAAGCTGAACAATGTTATCATTGTTCAGCTTTTTTTGATTTATATTGTTTTCTATGCATTTGTAAAGGAGTTAACATTTAGTTTGATACATGTGATCTTATGTTATTATAGATTTCGATTGCATCTTTTATGAGTTTCTTTTTCAGATTTAAGTTCTGAATATTTCTTGTAATATAAAACTCTTGTTTTAAAACACCATTAATCCTTTCTGCAATTGCATTTTTCATACGGATCATATTTTTTAGTCATACTGTGTTTAATAGCGTTTTGATCTACTCATTTTTGATATTCATTAGAACAATACTGTAAACCTCTATCTGAATAATGCATCAATGATTGGTCTTTATAAACTCTATTGTTTAGCGCCATTTCCAATGCCTCTAGCGAACCTTCAAGAACTTAATAATTAAGACACATTATAACCCACTATTTTTTTTGAGTAGGCATCCGTAATTAAAGCTAAATAAGATGGTTTTTTTTTGTTACTACATAAGTCATATCAATTACCCATACTGATTCTGGCTTCTCTATTTCTAGGATATTTATTAGGTTTTTATGCTTCCTAAACCGGTGATGAGAATCTGTTGTAATATGGTACCTTATTTTAGGTTTTATTAGCATGTTATTGGCTCTTAGTATGCTAAATAACTTATTTATACCTACTTTTAAAACGGATAATGCACCTTTCAGTAAAAAATATAATTTCTTACCACCTAATTTTGGCATAATGTTTCGTAGGTTTTGTACCAAAACTATTACTGATTGGGCAATTGCTTACTTGTGTTTTCTAGATTTTATGGTTCTACAATATGCCTTTCTATTAACCCCGAGTAAATCATAGGTAGAAACTAACGTTTCTTTGTATGTTGCTTTGTAGAGTTCGATAACTCGGCTGTGTAATTTTTTCTGATTTCAATATCATACTCTTGTTCTGCTAAGTCTAAAAGCATGTCAAAGATGATTGCTTTTTTATCAGCTAGTTCAGCAAAATGCTCTGCTCTAGCTTTCTGTTTTTTCGAGTAATTTAACTTTAGCTTCTAGCTCAAGTATTTTTTGTTTAGGTGTTGTTGACATAAGATTGACCGATCGATGTTTCCAGTCAAATTTACTATATTTTTTTAACTATTTGGTTACTGTAGAGTCGCTTTTAATACCGTATTTAGTCTTTGCTTGACTTTTTGTAAGAACTCCTTGTTCTATTTCTTCAACTAATTTTAGTTTAAAAGAAAGTGAGTAATCTTTTTGGGTACGCTTCGCATCCTCTTTTTTTTGATGATTCCATTACACTCGGATTTTATTGTATCGCTATTTTAGGACGGGACAAAAAATAAATAAAAAAGGGACTATTCATTAAATAGTCCTTTTTTATTATAATACTCTTGCGCCAGGGTATTCTTGGTTTATTTTGTTTAAAACTCTGTCTGCTTCAATTCTTGTTTTGAATGTAAGAGTTTGAATTTTCCATTCAGGAACTTTGTAAATACGTTTCACTTTCACCTCGGGAAATAATGCTCGAAATTGGTTTATTTTTTCTATAGCCGTTTCTTCGTTTCCGTTATACAATTGAATGCAAAATCCATTTTTTGCTTTCTGGTTGTATTCTCTTTTTTTAGAAGTAAGTTCATGTACACTGTCGGTCCTGTTTTGTCCGTTTACGGAAAATGGAAAGACGCTAATAAGAAAAAATGCTAGAAGGTAATATTTGTTTTTCATACGTATCTGATTAGTGAGCAAAAATAAAATATAATAAATTACTATCGTCTATTTTATTGTTAATTCGAACTGTTTTTTCTGAAATAGCATGTTAAGTTGACTGAAATACTCTTTTTCTGAATGTTGTTTATTCCAATGCTTTTCTATAAATATACTTATGTAATATAAGAAAGGAATTGCATTGTTTGATTTGTAGCCGTCAATATGAAGTCAACTTATTAGTTCATGCCATTTATAGAGTTTAAGGTGTATGCATTATATGATTATTCTCACTAATTATACTTTTTACCAGATTTGTCTTTTTCGGAATCAATAAAGATTTTTTTTCTTTTATATTGATCTTTATCAAGGGAATGATATTTTTATATGTTTGTTAATATGTGTCTTGTTTATGTCATGTTAATAAGGAAATTATACCATTTAGAGAAATAATTTGTTCTAGTTTATGAAATATACTGTGCCGTTATTTAGAAAGAATATAAATTACTTTTTACCTTCCTATTTTGATTTACAAATTTAGTAATAAGTAGTATTTTTGTACATAATTTAGAGCAGGTTCTTTTTAGTCAAAAAAAAAGTTCCTAGTCTTTAATAAAGATTAAAAAATTTATATTTTAAAGTATGAAAAGTGTGAAAAACCACAGTCAAATTGTAAAGTTATTCGTTTCGAGTATTACTTTCTTATTCCTTTTTACCTTTAATTTGTCTGCTCAAGGAGATGCAAAAGCGGGAAAAAGTTTATTTAATGCTAATTGTGCTGCTTGTCATAAGTTAGATAAGAAATTAGTAGGTCCTGCGTTAGGTAAAATTTCAGAGCGTAGAGAATTGGAATGGTTAAAAGCATGGATCAAAGACAACAATGCATTACGAGCTTCTGGTGATGCTGATGCAATTGCAATTTATGAAGAGTACAATGGGGCAGCAATGAACGCTTTTCCTCAGTTTTCTGATGCTGATATTGTAAATATAATTGCTTATGCAGATGCTGATCCTGTAAAAAAGGCAGGGGCTACAGCAGTTGCTGCAGTAGAAGAAGTAAAGGAAGAAGGAGCGTCAGATATGATTTCTTATTTCGTTTTCTTAGTTTTGGCAGGTCTTATTCTATATGTATACTTTAAGAGTAACAACGGATTCCTGAAAATCATTGCAACAATTATTTTGTTACTTAATATCGCTTACTTTGGATTTACGGCTCTTTTGAGTATTGGTGTTGATCAAGGGTATCAACCTGTACAGCCAATTGCTTTTTCGCATAGAATTCATGCAGGAGACAATAAAATTGATTGTCAATATTGTCACTCTGCAGCAAAAAACAGTAAATCATCCGGTATCCCTTCAGTAAATATTTGTATGAATTGTCATAAAAATATTGGTGAAGTTTCTGAAGAGACTGCTACAGCAGAACATTCAAAGGCATTCTATGATGGTGAAATACAGAAATTATACAAAGCTGCCGGTTGGGATTCAGAAAATCTTAAATACACAGGAGAAACTGAACCTATAGTATGGACTCGTATACATAATCTACCAGATTTCGCATACTATAACCACTCACAGCACGTTACGGTTGGGGGAATCAAATGTCAGAAATGTCACGGTCCTGTGCAAGAAATGGAAGAGTTGTATCAATTCTCTCCTTTAACCATGGGATGGTGTATTGATTGCCATAAAGAAACTGAGGTTAAGATGGAAGGAAATGGATATTATAAGAATATTCATGACGATTTATCTAAGAAGTTTGGTGTAGAAAAAGTGACTGTCGCTCAAATGGGAGGGAAAGAATGTGGAAAGTGTCACTATTAATTAATTATTAAGTTTATAAAATACCTATATATATACTATGGCGTCTAACAAAAAATACTGGAAAAGTGTTGAAGAACTAAACGAAAATAGTTCTATTGTTGCTAAGCTTGAAGCAAAAGAGTTTGTATCTGATTTAGCTACTGATGAATTTTTGGGAGATAAAGAGACTTTAGAAGATTCTTCTACTTCTCGTCGTGACTTTTTGAAATATGCTGGATTTTCAACTGCTGCTGCGTCGTTGGCTGCTTGTGAAGGTCCCGTTAGAAAAGCAATTCCTTATGTTGTAAAACCAGAAGAGATTACTCCTGGGGTACCAAATCATTATGCGAGTACTATTGCAGATGGTTACGATTTTGCGAATGTATTGGTTAAAACAAGAGAGGGTAGACCTATCTTAGTAATGCCAAATAAGATTGCAAATGGTTCCACAAATGCAAGAGTTCAAGCTTCTGTACTTTCTTTATATGATAGTTTACGTTTGAAAGGACCTAAAGTTAATGGGAATGATTCATCTTGGTCTGATGTCAATGCACAAATCAAAGCTAAATTGTCAGAGTTAAAAACTTCTGGTAAAAAAGTTGTTTTGTTAACTGGAACTTTGGCAAGTCCATCTACAGAAAAATTAATTTCTGATTTTATCGCGGCTAATGGGGTTGTGGAGCATGTTCAATATGACGCAATGTCAGAATCAGCTACCCTGGATGCTTTTAATAAAGTTTATGGTGTAAGAGCTCTACCTAATTATGATTTTTCTGATGCTAAAGTTATTGTATCTGTTGGTGCAGATTTCTTAGCTGACTGGCAAGGAGGGTTTGAAAAGAGCTATGTAGAGGGAAGAAATGTGAAATTTGGAAAGATGTCAAGGCACATTCAGATAGAATCAAACATGTCTTTGACAGGTTCAAATGCTGATAAGAGAATTGTATTAAAACCTTCTGAGCAAATATTTGCATTGATTAATTTATACAATGCTGTTACTGGTGAGAGTTTACCTTCAAAATCAACAACAAAAGATGGTGCTGTATTGAAAGCTGCTAAGCAATTGAAAGCTGCGGGTAAACATGGTGTAGTTGTTACAGCGATACAAGACATAAATGCTCAGTTAATCTCATTAGCTTTAAATTCTTATTTAGAGAGTGAAGTTATAGATACTGCTGCAGTAAAATATACAAGACAAGGTAACGACGTTGCTATGGACTTGTTAATTACAGAAATGAATGCAGGTGAGGTTGGTGCCTTAATTACATATAATACAAATCCAGTTTATACATTAGCGAAAAGTTCATCTTTTGTTGCAGGGTTAGAAAAAGTGAAGCTTTCGGTAGCTTTTTCTTCAAGTGAAGATGAAACGGCTAGTATTTCACAATACGCATTGCCAGTTCCTCACTATTTAGAGGCTTGGGGAGATGTTAAAATTCAAGAAGGTTCTTATAGCTTGACACAACCAACAGTAAATCCATTGTTTGATACTAAACAATTTCAGGATTGTTTATTAGCATGGTCTGGGAGTGAAGAATCTTATTACGATTATTTAAAAAATTATTGGAATAAAGAAGTTTTAGGAGGTACTTCATGGAACCAGGCGTTGCATGATGGGATTTATACTTCTGATGTAAATGTGTTAAAAGCGAATACTATTGATGTTGTTAAGTCTGCTAAAGCATTGTTTTCTTCAGTACAAACTGGAGCTTTTGAATTAACGTTATATGCATCTACCGCAATTGGAGATGGTCAGCAAGCAAATAATCCATGGTTACAAGAGTTACCAGATCCATTAACGAGAGCATCTTGGGATAATTATTTATTGATGTCGCATGCTGATGCTGATGTACAAGGATTTTCAAATCCTGTTAGAGATAATGGTGCTATTGATGGTCAATATGCAAACATTACTGTAAATGGGATTGTTTTAGAAAATGTTCCTGTTTTAATTCAACCAGGCCAAGCTAAAGGATCCTTAGGATTAGCTGTTGGATATGGTAAGACAAAAGCTATCAAATCTGATATGCAAGTAGGCTTAAATGCTTATACTTTAGCATATGATTTCAAAAATGTTCAAATAGCATCAGTTGAAAATATTGGTGGGAATCATAAATTTGCTTGTGAACAATTACAACATACAATTGCTGGTAGATATGAAATATTAAAAGAAGTTTCTTATAACGATTATAGCAATACAGATTTAGATCCAAAAGAATCTTGGAATCAGGTAACAAAAGTTTCTTTAAAACATGAAGAGGTTGAAGTAACCTCTGTTGATTTATGGGACGATCACGATCGCAGCATTGGTCATCATTTTAATTTGTCTATAGATTTAACGGCTTGTACTGGATGTGGAGCTTGTGTTATAGCATGTCATGCTGAAAATAATGTTCCTGTTGTAGGGAAACATGAAGTAAGAGTAGGAAGAGATATGCACTGGCTGCGTATTGATAGATACTATTCATCTGAATTAGATGAGGGTACTGAAGCTCGTGAAAACAATACCAATTCAACTTCAGATTCTGTGGATGACTATTATAATTTAGAAACTCCAGAGGCTGAAAATCCACAGGTGGCCTATCAGCCTTTAATGTGTCAACATTGTAACCATGCACCATGTGAGACTGTATGTCCAGTAGGAGCAACAACTCATGGTCGTCAAGGACAAAACCAAATGACATATAACAGGTGTGTTGGTACAAGATATTGTGCAAATAATTGTCCTTATAGAGTACGTCGTTTCAACTGGTTTAAATACAACGAAAATTCGGAGTTCGATTTCAATATGAATGATGAATACGGAAAAATGGTATTAAACCCAGATGTTGTAGTTCGTTCAAGAGGAGTTATGGAAAAATGTTCTTTCTGTATTCAATCTACGCAAGCAGTTATCCTTAAAGCAAAAAGAGAAGGTAGAAAAGTTGCTCCTTCGGAGTTTAATGATTCATGTGCTTGTTCTGCTGCTTGTAGTACCGGTGCTATGGTATTTGGAGATGTAAATGAATTAGAGGATGGGATTATAGATTTAAAAGAAGATAAAAGAGCTTATCGTTTATTAGAGTCTATTGGAACTGACAACAATGTTTTATATCAAGTTAAGGTAAGAAACACAGAAGAATCATAAACTAAATTAACTAAGAAACAATATATAAATTATGTCGTCTCATTACGAAGCACCTATTAGAGAACCATTAGTATTAGGGGAGAAAAGCTACCATGATATCACGGTTGATATAGCAAAACCTATCGAAGGTGAAGCAAATAAAAATTGGTACATAGCATTTACTATTTCATTAATCGCCTTTTTATGGGGTATAGGTTGTATTTCTTATACTATAGGAACAGGTATTGGAGTTTGGGGATTGAACAAGAACATCGGATGGGCTTGGGATATTACTAACTTTGTATGGTGGGTAGGTATCGGTCATGCTGGTACATTAATTTCAGCAGTATTATTATTATTCCGTCAACGATGGAGAATGGCGATAAACCGTTCTGCAGAAGCAATGACAATTTTTGCAGTCTTTCAAGCAGGATTATTTCCAATTATTCATATGGGGCGTCCGTGGGATGCCTTTTGGGTATTGCCAATTCCTAATCAATTTGGTTCATTATGGGTAAATTTTAATTCGCCATTATTATGGGATGTATTTGCAATTTCTACCTATTTATCTGTGTCATTAGTTTTTTGGTGGACAGGTTTATTACCAGATTTTGCTATGTTAAGAGACAGAGCTGTAAAGCCTTTCCAAAAGAAGATATACGCATTGTTAAGTTTCGGTTGGTCGGGGAGAGCTAAAGATTGGCAACGTTTTGAGGAAGTTTCATTGGTATTAGCCGGTTTGGCTACTCCATTAGTTCTTTCTGTACATACAATTGTATCTATGGATTTCGCTACATCTATCAATCCGGGATGGCACTCAACTATTTTTCCTCCATATTTTGTAGCAGGAGCTATTTTCTCTGGGTTTGCAATGGTACAAACGTTATTAGGGATTATGAGAAAGGTAACTAACCTAGAAAATTATATTACACGTTTGCATGTTGAGTATATGAACTTTGTCATTATGTTAACTGGTGGTATCGTAGCAGTGGCCTATGCATCAGAATTTTTTATTGCATGGTATACAGGTTCTGCTTACGAGAACTTTACCTATATGTCTGTAGGTGCTGCGACGGGAGCATATGGATGGGCATTTTGGTCATTAATTTTATTTAATATTTTAATTCCACAATTATTATGGGTTAGAAAATTTAGAAGAAGTTTTATTGTTTCTTTTATTATTTCAATAGCCATTAATATTGGAATGTGGTTCGAACGTTTTGATATTATTGCAATTGTATTGAGTAAAGGACATTTACCGTCTACATGGGGTCGGTTTGAGCCTACCTTTGTGGAGATAGGTATTTTTATTGGAACAATAGGATTCTTTGGAGTACTGTTTTTATTATATGCAAGAACATTCCCAGTGATTGCTCAAGCAGAGGTAAAATCTATTTTAAAGGTATCAGGAGAAAATTATAAAAAATTAAGAGACGGAAATCATGAGCAATAAAGTAATACACGCCTTATATAATGATGATGACATCCTGATGGATGCCGTTAAAACAATTAAAGCTAAGCATATCCATATTGATGAGGTGTTCACACCGTTTCCAGTTCACGGACTTGATAAAGCTTTGGGACTGGCGCATACAAGACTTGCTATCACAGCATTCTTATATGGACTCGTAGGTTTGGGATTCGCTATTTGGATGACAAATTATATGATGATTGAAGATTGGCCTCAGGATATTGGGGGAAAACCAAATTTTAGTTGGTTTTTAAATATGCCAGCCTTTGTTCCGATTATATTTGAATTGACAGTGTTTTTTGCGGCACATTTAATGGTAATCACCTTTTACATGAGAAGTAGAATTTGGCCTTTTAAAAATGCTGAGAATCCTGATGTAAGAACCACAGATGACCATTTCTTAATGGAAATTTCTGTTCATGATAACGAAGATGAATTAACATCTTTATTACATGAAACAGGTGCAGTTGAAATTAATGTAATTGATAAGAACTAGGAAATGAGAAATAAGATAACTAAAATAGTAGCAATTTTATTTGTAGCCATCGTGTTTACTTCTTGTAACGATAAAACAAAGCGTCAGGTGCAGTTTATGCCAGACATGTATGTATCGGTAGCTTACGAGCCTTACGGTGTTAATACTGCATTTGCAAACGGAATGGATTCCCAAAAGCCTGCTAAAGGTTCTATAGCAAGAGGTCAAGTACCTTATGACTATCCAGATTCGAAACTAGGATATGAAGAGGCAAAATATAATTCAAAATCTCCCTTAAATGAATATACTTTAAATAGTGAAAGAGGAAAATCTCTATATAATATTTACTGTATATCATGTCATGGAAAAAAAGGAGATGGACAAGGTTATCTTGTTAAAAATGAAAAGTTTTTAGGTATTCCTAATTATAAAGATCGAGATATAACAGAAGGAAGTATCTATCATGTTATTATGCATGGTATAAACATGATGGGATCTCATGCATCACAATTAACAGGAGAAGAACGTTGGCAAGTTGTAAACCACGTTCAGAAATTAAGAAATGATTTATTAAAATAATCTTTCATAAAGATTGAATTCGAAATATATGTATCAGTTTTCAGGAAAATTAAAAATATTGGCATTGGCATTAATGGTGTTAGGAGCTGTAGGAGTACTCTACGGGTTTTTATCTACGCCTAGCTCAATTGAAGAAGTAAAAGAACAATTACATCACGCAGAAAATGCACATGGTGGTCATGGTAAAGCTGTTGTAGCTCATCATGAAGAAGCAACAGAAGAGGCTCATGTAGCTCACGCTAAAGCTGCTCACGGTGCGCATGGTCATGCAGATGCAACAAATCATGATTCTCATGATGCACTTGCTCATGTTGATGCTGAATTAGCTAGTGTGGGTGCTGTGGTATCACATGAAAAGGAAAATCATGGAGATAGTCATGCAGAGCATGTATATCACCAATTAAAAAATAGACCTTGGGCTGCTTTTTATGTTGCTTGTTTCTTTTTCTTTGGGATAACTTTATTAGTATTGGTTTTTAATGCAATTCAAAGAGTTGCGCAAGCAGGTTGGCCAATTGTTCTATTTAGAGTTATGGAAGGAATTACGGGGAATTTATTGCCTGTAACAATTATACTATTAGTTATTTTGTTTTTGGGTTCAGCTCATGTGCATCATTTATTCGTATGGATGGCACCTGGAACGGTAGATCCTACATCTGCGAATTACGATGCGATCATTGATGGTAAAAGTTGGTGGTTAAATGTGCCAGGTTGGACGATCAGATCTATTATCTATATTTTCGGTTGGAATTTATACAGACACTTATCTAGAAAAGCATCATTAGCTGAAGATAACGAAACAAACATGGTGAGCTATAAAAAGAATTTTAAAATGTCTGTTGCATTTTTAGGCTTTTTCTTATTCACGGAATCTATGATGTCTTGGGACTGGATTATGTCTTTAGACCCTCACTGGTTTAGTACCTTATTTGGATGGTATATTCTAGCTACTTTTATGGTCTCTGCTGTAACCGTAATCGCTATGGTAACCGTTTATCTAAGATCTATAGGTCATTTAGAATATGTAAATGATAGTCATATTCATGATTTGGCTAAATTTATGTTTGGTTTCAGTATTTTCTGGACATATTTATGGTTCTCTCAATTTATGTTGATTTGGTATGCTGATATGCCTGAGGAGACTACTTATTTTGTTCAAAGATTTGAAGAGTATAAATTGCCATTTTTGATGATGATACCTATGAATTTTATTTTCCCAATTTTATTGTTGATGAATAGTGATTACAAAAGAATTCCAAACTTTGTTATTGGAGCTGGAGTAGTAGTCTTGTTAGGCCATTATACAGATGTTTTCATTATGGTAATGCCGGCAACAGTTGGTGGAGAGTGGTTCTTCGGAATTCCTGAAATAGGATCGATATTATTCTTTTTAGGATTGTTTATCTACGCTGTATTTTCAACGATTGCAAAAGCACCATTATTGGCTAAAGGAAATCCTTTCTTAAAAGAGAGTGAAACTTTCCATTACTAATAATAATTAACTAATAATTTTAAACAAATAGAAAACATATGCTTGCTTTATTTTACATCTTTATAGCTGTTGCAGTCGCCCTAGGAATTTGGCAGGTTAACAAATTAACAAGTTACGGGAAAGTAATCTTAAAAAATGACAAGAACGAAGAAGTTGCTGCTATTGCTAAATTGGACGAAAATCCAATTGCAACGGAAAAAGATAATGACCTTCACGGGAAACTTTTCTTAATCTTCTTAATTGGGTTTTACATTTTAATGGGATATTGTTTGTTCTTCTTGAATGATATTATGTTACCAGAATCTGCTTCTATTGAAGGAGAAAATGATGATAATTTGTTTCTAATTACTTTTGTAATGATTGGGGTCGTTCAATTTATAACCCAAGGATTGTTATTTTTCTTCTCTTATAAGTATCGAGGTATTAACAACAGAAAAGCATTATTTTATGCAGATAGTCATAAATTAGAATTGATTTGGACTACTATTCCTACGATTGTATTGACTGTTTTAATAGGATACGGTTTGTATACTTGGAATGATGTGATGGATTTATCTGATGCTGAAAATCCAATTGTTATTGAAGTATATGCACAACAATTCAACTGGCAAGCTCGCTATGCAGGTGCCGATAATACTTTAGGACGCGGAAACGTTAGAAATATCAAAGGTATAAATACAATCGGTATCGATATGACAGATGTAAATGCTGCTGATGATATTCCTGTACGTGAATTGCATTTACCAAAAGGACGGAAGATTGTTTTCAAATTTCGTTCTCAAGATGTATTACACTCTGCTTATATGCCACACTTTAGAGCTCAAATGAACTGTGTTCCAGGAATGGTAACTGAATTTGGATTTACTCCTAAATTCACAACAGAAGAAATGAGGGTTCAATCTGAAACTGTTCGTAAAGTGGATGGTATCAATAAAATTAGAAAGGAAAAGGGAGAAGATCCTTACATCTTTGATTACTTATTATTATGTAATAAAATTTGTGGTGCATCGCATTACAACATGCAAATGAAAATTATTGTTGAAGAGGAAGCTGATTTTTACAGTTGGTTGAAACAACAACAAACAATTACTGAAGTAATAAAGTAAGATTATAAAAAAAGATTAAACATTTTCTTTTCCTTAAAGGGAAATAAAACAATAAAATAAAATTATGTCAGAGCATCATCATAAAGAAACTTTTGTTACTAAATATATTTTTAGTCAAGATCACAAAATGATTTCTAAGCAATTCTTGATCACAGGTATTATTATGGGTGTGATTGGAGTTCTTATGTCAATGTTATTCCGTTTACAAATCGCATGGCCAGATCATTCATTTTCTATCGTAGAGGCTTTTTTAGGAAGTCACCAAACAGATGGAATAATGGATCCGGATATGTATTTAGCTTTAGTTACAATTCATGGTACTATTATGGTATTCTTTGTATTGACAGCTGGGTTGAGTGGAACCTTTAGTAACTTATTGATTCCTTTGCAAATTGGAGCTCGTGATATGGCTTCAGGGTTTATGAACATGATTTCTTACTGGATGTTCTTTATATCTAGTGTCATTATGGTTGTTTCTTTGTTTGTTGAAGCGGGACCTGCATCTGCTGGTTGGACAATTTATCCTCCATTATCTGCATTGCCACAAGCAATTCCTGGATCAGGAATGGGTATGACGTTATGGTTAGTGTCTATGGCTATTTTTGTTGCTTCTTCATTGATCGGATCTTTGAATTATATCGTAACGATTCTAAACTTAAGAACAAAAGGAATGAAAATGACAAGATTGCCATTAACAATGTGGGCATTCTTTATTACAGCAATTATTGGTGTCGTTTCTTTCCCAGTCCTTTTATCAGCTGCTTTATTGTTGATTTTTGATAGAAGTTTTGGAACATCATTCTACTTATCGGATATTTTTATTAGTGGTGAAGTATTACACTACCAAGGAGGGTCACCTGTATTATTCGAACACTTATTTTGGTTCTTAGGGCATCCTGAGGTATATATTGTATTATTACCAGCATTAGGTATTACATCTGAGGTCATAGCAACAAATTCACGTAAACCTATTTTTGGTTATCGTGCGATGATTGGATCTATCATGGCAATCGCTTTCTTGTCTACAATTGTATGGGGTCACCATATGTTTATTTCAGGAATGAATCCATTTTTAGGATCTGTATTTACATTTACAACACTATTAATTGCGATACCTTCTGCGGTAAAAGCTTTTAATCTGATAACTACACTTTGGAAAGGTAATTTGCAAATGAATCCTGCAATGTTGTTTTCTATTGGTTTGGTTTCAACGTTTATTTCTGGTGGTTTGACAGGGATTGTATTAGGAGATAGTGCATTGGATATCAATGTTCACGACACTTACTTTGTAGTAGCTCACTTTCACTTAGTAATGGGGGTATCAGCTATTTATGGAATGTTTGCTGGTGTATATCACTGGTTCCCTAAAATGTATGGTAAAATGATGGATAAAACATTAGGGTATTGGCATTTTTGGATTACTGCTATTGCAGCCTACGGAGTATTCTTTCCAATGCATTTTATTGGATTGGCAGGATTACCACGTAGATATTATTCAAATACAGCATTCCCATTATTTGATGATTTATCAAATGTAAATATTGTAATTACCTTGTTTGCTATTTTAGGTGGTGCTTCTCAAGTTATTTTCTTAGTAAACTTTTTTATGAGTATTTTCAGAGGAAAAGAGGCGGTACAGAATCCTTGGAAATCTACTACTTTAGAATGGACTACACCAGTGGAAGGAATTCATGGAAACTGGCCAGGAAAAACTCCTACGGTACAACGTTGGGCTTATGATTATAGCAAGCCGGGATATGATGTAGATTTTGTCCCTCAAGATGTTCCTTTAAAAGAAGGAGAAGAGGAATCTTAAATACTTTTTACATACTATAACAACAGCCTTTCTTATTAGAAAGGCTGTTGTCTTTTTGAATAGTGTGAGTTTTAATTTGTTAAATTACTATCTTAGTATCATGTTAGTTTTGCCAAAAGTAAGGTTGAAAAACAGTCAATTTAGGTTGGTTATTTTAACCTGGCTTATAATGACTTCCTTTAATATCAATAAAGCTTTTCATATAGATGATACTTTTCATCTTGAAGCGGCATATAATATAATTGAGACACCATTAGAACCAATGACAGGTCTTGTGAATTGGGGTGATTCTCCAACGGCTATGTATGAGCATAATCAACCTCCTTTATTTTTTTACTTGATAGCATCAGTGATTTATGTTTTTGGGGAATCTGAAATTGTGATGCATTTGTTGCTTTCAATATTTAGTTTTTTAGCACTATATTTCTTTGCTTGCATACTTTATGTAATACAGTGCAAAGATTCACGATGTAAACTATTAATCTTTGCATTTTCTCCAGCCTTATTAATCAATCAAAATTTAATGGTTGATATTCCAGCTTTGTCTTTAATACTGGGTTCATGTTATTATCTTTTCATTGCTAATGAGCATAAAAAGTTTTCTTGTTATCTTGCCGCTATATTGTTTTTTAGTATTGCATTGCTCATAAAGTATTCTGTGTTGCCCTTTATTATACCCATAGCAGTAGCTCTTTTTAATTCTAGAAAGAATAGTTACTGGGCCTTGATTTTTATTCCATTGTTATTGTTAGTATTATGGTCATGTTGGAATTATATTGAGTTTGGTTCATTTCACATTTGGGGTAGAGAGATATCAAATTTTACTTTTGATAAGATCCCTGTGTTTTTATCTTCTGTTGGCTCAGTTTCAGTATTCGCGTTTCTTTATTTAAAGATTGTTTTTTCCAAGAGATCATTAAATCTTTTGCTAACGGTTATAATGTTATGTTTCTTGATTTTCGCATTTTTTGTTTATGTTGAAATAATTAGTGAGTCTTTTGCTAGTGTGATATTGAACTATATTTTTATTTTAATAGGACTCTTAGTAGCATTGTTTATAGTTTATTCTTTTTGTAGAGATGTGAGTGTTCAAAGTAAAGAGTATTTTGAGTCGCATCGATTTCTTTTGTTGCTTATAGTGTGTGGAGTTTCGAGTTTCGTAGTATTCTTTGCTCCTTTTATTGCGACGCGGCATTTACTATTGATCATCCCTTTTCTTTTGCTCTACAGCGATAATTTATGTACTCCTACTTTCAAAGTTTCAAATAATATTATAATTGTGGCTTCAATCTCATTAGGGATGTTGTTGTGTGTTTCTGATTGGTTATATGCCGATTTTTATAGAGAAAGGGCTAAAGAGGTTATTGTAACAAATAATACAACATGGTCTTTGGGGCATTGGGGATGGCAATGGTATTCGAAAGGAGCTGGAATGAAAGTGTATTCATTTGCAGATAGTGATAAAGTCAAAGAAGGCGATTTTTTTGTCTATCCTTTGGATGTGTCAAGACAAAAATTACATAAAAGTATTAAACTTAAAAGAGTTAAGTATATAACTCAAGAATCAAATCTATTGACTTTTTTTTCAGGAAATAATTTTGCATCTATGTATAATTCAACATTTGTAAACCCTTCATGGACCCTGTCTAAAAAGACAATTGATACTATTGCTGTTTTTAGAGTTGATAAGATTCTGCGACCTCAAATAAATAATTAGTTGTTAGATGATGTAAAAGCTTTTTTTGTTAGTTCAGAAGTACTAAGTTTGTAATATATGAATGAAAATCTAAATCCAGATAATACCGAATTTACGAACGAAGAGTCAGACGCTGAAAAAAAATTACGTCCCTTATCATTTGATGACTTTACAGGTCAGGAACAAGCGTTAGGAAATTTGAAGATTTTTGTGGAAGCAGCCAATCGACGTGGAGAAGCTCTGGACCATACATTATTTCATGGCCCTCCAGGGCTCGGAAAGACTACCTTAGCTAATATTTTGGCTAATGAATTGAATGTTGGGATTAAAATAACTTCTGGACCTGTTTTAGACAAACCAGGGGATTTAGCAGGATTGTTGACTGGTTTAGACGAACGAGATGTTTTGTTTATAGATGAAATTCATCGTTTGAGTCCTGTGGTTGAAGAATATTTGTATTCTGCGATGGAAGACTACAAGATTGATATTATGATTGAATCGGGTCCTAATGCAAGATCCGTACAATTAAATTTAGAACCTTTTACATTGATAGGTGCGACTACACGATCTGGTATGCTAACGGCGCCAATGAGAGCACGTTTTGGTATCAGCAGTCGATTGGAATATTATAAAACAGAACTTTTAACTACGATCGTACAACGTAGTTCATCCATATTAAAAACGCCAATTTCAATGGAAGCTGCCATAGAAATTGCAGGGAGAAGTAGGGGAACACCTCGTATTGCAAATGCATTGTTGCGAAGAGTAAGAGATTTTGCTGAAATAAAAGGAAATGGCTCTATTACTATCGAAATTGCCAGATTTGCACTAGAGGCCTTAAATGTAGATGCGCATGGTTTGGATGATATGGATAATAAAATTTTGACAACTATTATTGATAAGTTCAAAGGGGGACCGGTAGGACTTTCTACTTTAGCAACAGCGGTAAGTGAAAACTCAGAAACGATTGAAGAAGTATACGAACCCTTTTTAATACAACAAGGATTTATTATGCGCACTCCTAGAGGGAGAGAAGTAACCGAAATGGCCTACAAACATTTAGGGAGAACGAAAGAAAGACCACAAGGAGAATTGTTTTAATTCTCATAGAGGGTTAAGTTGCTCTTTAGTTCACAGAACTAGAGTTAACTAAATTTGTAGAATAAGGAAAAAAATCAATCTCGATAAGAAATATCATGAAGAAGTACATTCCCATATTGCAATGGATTTCTAAATACAATACGTCATTTTTAAAAAGTGATGCTATTGCAGGAGTTACAGTTGGGGTTGTGTTAATTCCTCAAGGGATTGCATATGCGATGATTGCAGGTTTGCCTCCTATATATGGATTGTATACTGCTTTAATTCCGCAGTTGGTTTATGCAATATTAGGAACATCACCTCGTGTCTCAGTGGGTCCTGTAGCAATGGATTCTTTGTTAGTTGCAGCTGGGATAGCTTCGTTATCAGTTGTAGGAACAGAAAATGTGATTGCTGTTGCGATATTGTTAGCCTTTACGGTCGGAATTATTCAAGTGCTTTTAGGGGTGTTGAAACTGGGCTTTATAGTCAATTTTTTATCTCGCCCTGTTATTAGTGGTTTTACCTCTGCAGCCGCTATCATTATTGGAGTAAATCAATTTAGAAACTTATTAGGAATTCCAATTCCGAGAAGCAACAGAATTCATGAAATTGGATTTGATTTTTATCAGATGGTTTTGGATACAAACTTGCAGACTTTCTCTATTGGAGCAGGAGCGATAGTTATTATTGTTATACTTAAAAAAATAAATAAAAAAATTCCTAGTCCTTTAGTGGTTGTTGTGTTAGGGATACTAATTCTAAAGTACTTGAATATATACTTCTATGAAGTCGCGATTATAAAAGAGATTCCTTCTGGCTTGCCTTCTTTTGGAATACCAGATATTAGTTTAGATAAGATTAGTGAGTTGTTGCCAATTGCAGTAACGATTGCTATGATAGGCTTTTTAGAAACGGTATCTATTGGTAAATCAATGGAAAAGAATGATGATGTTATTCAAATACAACCCAATCAAGAGTTAATAGCGATTGGTGTTGGTAATATTTTAGGATCTATGTTTAAATCATTTCCTGCCACAGCTAGTTTTTCTAGGTCTGCTGTGAATCAGGGCGCGGGAGCAAAAACGGGGTTTTCAGCTTTCTTTGCAATTGCTGTTGTGGGTTCTGTATTGTTGTTTTTAACACCTCTGTTTTATTTTTTACCAAAAGCCGTCTTAGCAGCAATCATTATAGTTTCAGTATTGAAATTAATGGATTATAAAGAAGTAATGCGTTTATGGAAAGTGAATAAAGTTGATTTTTGTATGCTGTTGGTTACTTTTATTGGAACGTTATTTTTTGGTATCAAAGAAGGAATAGGAGTAGGAGTTGGATTGTCATTGGTCATGGTAATATTTAGAACATCGAAACCACATATTGCAGTTTTAGGAAGAATCCCAAATACAGGTTATTTTAGAAATATCAACCGATTTGACGATGTTGAAGTGGATAACGAAGTATTGATCTTACGTTTCGATTCCCATCTGTATTTTGCAAATACCAATTATTTTAGAGAGCAATTAGATATTTTATGTCATCATAAAGGAGGTACTTTAAAACTGATTATAGTGGATTGTGAATGTATCAACGGTTTAGATAGTACAGGTGCTGCTATGTGGAATGATCGAATTGATTATTATGGCCTTCAAGAAATAAAAATTCATTTTACCAATGTAAAAGGACCTGTTAGAGATGCCATGTCGAAAGCTGGAATTATAGAAAAAATAGGAATTGAAAACTGTTTTATGAGCAATCAAAGTGCGATGCTTTATTTTGAAACAGGAAGTCGTGAAAGTCAAAAAGAGCTATCGTCTTATATTCAGCAATCAAATAAATAGAATTAACATAAATTTAGTTTTTTCGAGTTGTAAGGAATTGTAATTTCGTTGCAGTTTACATTCAACCATTAATTATATCTTATGAAAAAATCAATTCTTACAATCTTAGTACTAGCAGTAGTTACCTTATTCTCAAATGAAATCTCTGCGCAAAATTTTAGTTCTTTAGACAAAAGTCCAATGGACGTTGTTATCTTTCCTAGTAGTCATAAAGAATCTAATAAATTAGTAAAAGTGTATTATTGTCGTCCTTTTTTAAAAGGAAGGTCAGTTGCCTCGTTAGCACCGAATGGAAAAGTATGGAGAACAGGAGCCAATGAAGCTGTAGAAATTCGTTTTTATCAAGATGTTATTTTTGGAGGAAAAGAAGTTGAAGAAGGAATTTATACGTTATTTACAATTCCAGGAGAGAAAGAATGGACAATTATATTAAGTTCAGACCACAATGCTTGGGGAGCTTATTCTTATAATATAAAAAAGGATGTGGTTCGCGTAAAAGCGAAAGTTTCAAAGAATGCTCGCAAACTTGAGAATTTATCAATCGCTTTTGAAAAAGACATGACATTTTGCTTAGGATGGGGAACAACTTTGGTAAAGTTACCAATGTCTGTTGAAGACTAAACTTCAAAGAAATTACAAATAAAAAAATGCAGCATTAAAATGTTGCTTTTTTTATGCGCTAAACTTTCAAGTTCAGGATTTTTAACTCTCAGTTAAGAACTGTACTTTTGTACCTTAACTAAAAATTAACGAGGGTAGAAACCTTGCACATATAATGGATTACAATTTTAACGAGATAGAGGCCAAATGGCAAAAATATTGGGCCGAAAATCAAACCTTCAAAGCAAGCCAAACTTCAGACAAACCTAAGTATTATGTATTGGACATGTTTCCTTACCCTTCTGGGGCAGGACTGCATGTTGGACATCCTTTAGGATATATTGCTTCTGATATTTATGCTCGTTATAAACGTCATCAAGGATTTAATGTATTGCATCCTCAAGGATATGACTCTTTTGGGTTGCCTGCTGAGCAATATGCTATTCAAACAGGACAGCATCCTGCAGTTACTACCGAGACGAATATTGCTACATATAGAACGCAATTAGACAAAATCGGATTTTCGTTTGATTGGTCCCGTGAAGTCCGTACGTCTAGTCCAGAATATTACAAATGGACTCAGTGGATTTTTATCCAGTTATTTGATTCTTGGTATAATATTGATACCGATAAGGCGGAAGATGTTTCTACCTTGGTGTCTGTATTCAAAAAATCAGGAAACGAAACTATAAATGCTGTTGCTGATGAAGATATCGCAATCTTTTCTGCAGAGGAGTGGAAAGCGTATTCTAAGCAAGAACAAGAAGCAATTTTGCTAGACTATAGATTGACTTATTTATCAGAAACAGAAGTAAACTGGTGTGCTGAGCTGGGAACTGTTTTGGCAAATGATGAAATTGTAAATGGGGTTTCAGAAAGAGGAGGACATCCTGTAGTTCGTAAAAAAATGAAACAATGGAGTATGCGTATTTCTGCATATGCGCAACGTTTATTAGACGGATTAGAAAAAATAGATTGGCCACAGCCACTTAAAGATTCTCAAACAAATTGGATTGGACGTTCACAAGGAGCAAGTGTTTCTTTTGATGTGATTTCTGATTCTGAAGAATCAAAAGAAATAAAATTGACTTTTAAAGAAATAGAAGCTTTAAAAGAAAAACGGGCTAACCCTTCAAAAGCTGTTGCTTTATTATGGAGTAAGTTGAGAAGGAAAAAAGGAACTTCGAAATTTAGAGCTAATTACACGATTGGTACTATCGTTGCTGATTTTGTGTGTTTTGCTAAAAATGTCGTTGTTGAGTTTGCTGGAAAAGAAGATGAAGCTATAAGAACTTCATTTTTTGCAAAAGAAGGGTTTTCAGTTGCTTTTGTTTCAACAGAAGAAATAGAAAAAAGTGTAGAAACAGTTGTTGCAAAAATTGAAACTGCATTGCAATTTTCTAAGGCACCTAAGAAACAAGAAAATACTGCAGCAGATGTTGTTTCAAACGAGACAGTAGATAAAATATCTGTGTTTACAACACGTCCTGACACTATTTTTGGAGTTACATTTATGACCTTGGCACCAGAACATGAATTGGTATCAAAAATAACGACTGCAGCTCAAAAAGAAGCAATAGAAGCTTATATTACAGCTACTACTAAAAGATCGGAGCGTGATAGAATGGCGGATGTAAAAACTATTTCAGGTGCTTTTACAGGAGCCTATGCAAAGCATCCTTTTACGGGTGAAAAAGTTGCTATCTGGATAGGAGATTACGTTTTGGCTAGTTATGGAACAGGAGCTGTTATGGCAGTGCCATGTGGAGATCAACGTGACTACGATTTCGCGAAGCATTTTAATATTGAAATAAAAAATATTTTTGAAGACATAGATATTTCAGAAGTAGCTTGTGAAGACAAGACTGCTAAAATTGCAAACTCAGATTTTTTATCAGGACTGCCTGTTAAAAAAGCAACGAAGTTGGCTATTTATGAAATGGAAAAAAGAGGCTTTGGAAAAGGAAAAATAAACTACCGTTTGCGTGATGCTGTTTTCAGCCGACAACGTTATTGGGGAGAACCTTTTCCACTATATTATAAAGACGGGATGCCACAAATGATAGATGCAAAACATTTACCAATTGTATTACCAGAAGTTGAAAAATATTTACCTACAGAAGGTGGTGCCCCACCACTTGGAAGAGCTAAAGAGTGGGCTTGGGATTCTAGAGGGAAAAAAGTAGTATCGAATGATAAGTTAAAGAACAAAACGGTGTTTCCGTTAGAGTTGAACACAATGCCAGGTTGGGCAGGAAGTTCTTGGTACTTTAACCGTTATATGGATCCTACAAACGAAGGAGAGTTTGTAAGCAAAGAAGCCGCTGATTATTGGCAAGATGTTGATTTATACATCGGAGGTTCTGAGCATGCAACAGGGCATTTATTATATGCACGTTTTTGGCAAAAATTCTTATTTGATAAAGGGCATGTACCGGTGGATGAGTTTGCAAAAAAACTGATCAACCAAGGGATGATTTTAGGGACTTCTGCTTTTGTATATAGAGCAACTGCTTTTGTTAAAAACGGTTGTGGCTGTTCTGATGAAAAGTCTAATGATGATATTTTAGATAAGATACCAACAGTAATTGTCTCTAAAAATTTATTTAGTTCTGATGATGAATTTGAAACTGTTGTTAAAAATTATTTACTAGACAAAGGGATTTTAAATCCGAATTTTGCTGATTTAGTAATGATTATAAAAACAAATTTACATGCAGATGTTTCTTTAGTAAACAGTTCAGATGAATTAGATGTCGAAGGATTTAAGAACCATGAAATGAATCGTGATTTTAAAGATGCTGAATTTGTTTTAGAAGACGGTACATATGTTGTGGGACGCGAGGTTGAAAAAATGTCAAAGTCTAAATACAACGTTGTCAATCCAGATGCTATTTGTGAACAATATGGAGCAGATAGTTTGCGTATGTTTGAAATGTTCTTAGGGCCTTTAGAACAAGCAAAACCATGGAAAACTTCAGGAATTTCAGGTGTGCATTCTTTCTTAAAGAAATTATGGAAGTTATACCAAACGGAAGAAGCGTTTTTAGTAACGGAAGCAGCAGCTACAAAAGAGGAGTTAAAAGTATTGCATAAAACAATCAAAAAAGTACAAGAAGACATTGAGAGTTTTTCATTCAATACATCGGTAAGTACCTTTATGATTGCAGTAAATGAATTGGGAGCTTTAAAATGTCATAAGAAAGAAATTTTAGAACCATTATTGGTGTTGATTTCTCCGTATGCACCTCATATTGCAGAAGAGTTATGGAGTTTGTTAGGGCATAAAACATCTATCTCTACGGCTGATTTTCCAGTTTTTGAAGCAAGTCATTTGGTAGAAAGTTCTAAAGTATATCCGGTATCGTTTAATGGTAAAATGCGTTTTACATTAGAGTTGTCTTTAGATTTATCAAAAGATGAAATTGAGAAGATTGTAATGGAACATGAAAAAACACAAGCACAATTACAAGGAAGAACTCCTAAAAAAGTAATTATAGTGCCAGGTAAAATTGTAAATATTGTAGGGTAAATTTTTCAGTAAACGAACTTCAATTTAAAATTATAGATATGAAATTA
>CEWR01001692.1_pt1 | contig 67811 bp, 52 predicted proteins | sample 356321 | NCBI WGS metagenome assembly CEWR01 (sample SAMEA2621551, study PRJEB7988) | marine metagenome | biome: marine biome (ENVO:00000447); feature: mesopelagic zone (ENVO:00000213); material: "saline water (ENVO:00002010), including plankton (ENVO:xxxxxxxx)" | depth 790 m
TACAATATTAGTGCTTATAATGCCGGAGGGTTTTGCGAAATATTAGGAAATAATTATAACTGTATATACCGTTATAATATTAGTGTTAATGATGGGTATAGAGTAAAGGGAATAAATGGTGCATTTCAAGAAGGTAAGATTTTGTGGTTGAGCGGTTATCAGGGCACTAATAAAAAAAGAAAAGGACCAGTAAACTCTTATATTTATAATAATACTATTTATTGTGATTCTTCCATTGTTGCAAAAATAGCCATAGACAATACTAGTAATGGTGTTTTAATTGCAAACAATATTTTTCATATACTAGGTAGTACGAAGGCTGTTTTAGGAGACCAATACAAGCCTGATACGGTTGAAAATATACTTGCGAAAAATATACTTGCGAAAAATGTGTTATTTAAGAATAATTTATTTTTAAGGGAGTCGAGTTGGTCTGCAGAGATTAGTATTAAAGATACTGAACCCATTTTTGGAAATTCAAATTTCACAAATGCTGGTGGATTAGAAGCGAAAGATTATCTTCCTAAAAACTCATATTTAGTTAAAAATAAAGGGATTTACATTGAGTTATTGTCTAATGATTCAAATGGATTGCTAGAGTCTCTAAGTCTTAAAGAAGATATACTGGGCACCCCAATACTTGATACGCCAAGTATTGGTGCTTTAGAATTTAAGGAATAGAATGGTTTTCTAAGAATTTGTTTTAGAAAAAAATAGTATTTGTAAAAAGTCTCGGATTTATAATAAGCCTAGCATGAATGTTATCATAGGTAACAAATTCTTCTTTCATAGCTATAAAAAAGAAAAAGCTTCAGTTATAACTGAAGCTTTTTTAGTTGTGGTATGGACTACCTAGTATATTTGTGGAGTAGTTAAAACACAACAATTACAAAATTCAATTATAATTTCAATTTTCAAACAAAAGTAACGAAACAAACACAAACTTTTAAACCGATGCGAAAACAAAGAATCTAATACAACCCATATTACACACCGAAAAAAGAAACATACTACATAAAGTAACAAAAGACGAATAAAAAGAAACTAATTAGGCCCCTCACTAGGCCCCTAAAATAGAAAAAACCTTATAAACATATAGTCTATAAGGCTTTTCAAGTTTTAAAAGTGGACCCACTAGGGCTCGAACCTAGGACCACCTGATTATGAGTCAGGTGCTCTAACCAACTGAGCTATGAGTCCTAAAACGTGTGCAAAAATAACATTATTTTACAATTTGGGCTACTTTTATAAAGAAAATTCTCAAAAAACATTCTTCTAAACGGAACGTGTCATTAAATTTTCTCCAAACTGTTTTAGCACAAAGCTATTAGCTGTTGAAATTGACAATGTATCTAAGATTGAAAAAGCCTTGTCTGTATAGTTTTCAATAGCATCTCGAGTTAATGTATCACTGCCTACCTCCTTAAAAATTTCTTTTACGCGTGCTACCTTTTCTGTATTGTCATCGAGCTCTTGTTCATACCAACCCAGCAATTCATTTTTAATTTCTGGGCTCGCATACTTAAGCGCTTCTATATATAAGTATGTTTTCTTGTTTTCCATGATATCTCCGCCTACTTGTTTTCCAAAAGTAGCAGCATCACCATAGGCATCTAAATAATCGTCTTGTAACTGAAAAGCGATTCCTAGATTCAAACCGAATTCATATATTTTTTCAGATTCTTCTTCAGAAGCATTGGCAACAATCGCTCCCATTTGTAAAGCTGCAGCCACCAATACAGATGTTTTTAAGCCAATCATTTTAATATACTCCTCCACAGAAACATTGTCTCTGGTTTCAAAATCCATATCATACTGCTGTCCTTCGCAAACCTCTAATGCTGTTTTATTAAACAACTGCATTAATTTTTTGTAAGCAGCCCCTTCATAAGAATCTAACAACTGATATGACATAATCATCATCGCATCTCCAGAGAGAATAGCCGTGTTTACATCCCATTTTTCATGAACGGTATCTTTTCCTCTTCTCAAAGGCGCAGCATCCATAATATCGTCGTGCAACAAAGTGAAATTATGAAACACCTCAACTGCCAATGCAGCATCTAGTCCTTTTTTATAATCTCCTCCAAAAGCGGTAGCTCCCATTAAAACCAATATTGGTCTTAAGCGTTTACCTCCTAAATCCAAAATGTATTCTATTGGAGTGTATAAATTCTTTGGCTCTATTACGTTGATCTTATTTTGTAAATGTGCTAAAAAATCTTTTTTGTATCGTGCTATCTTCAAAATCTTTAATTTTTTGTAAAAATAAACAAAGCACCTTCAATACAAATCATTATTCCAAAAAAAACAAAAAATGACAATTATCATAAAAAACTTAGGAAACTTTTTGCGTTTCTAAAGTTTCCTACTTACATTTGCAGCGTCAAAAATATAAACAATGAAAGACAAAATATTAGAATCAGCGACTGAGATGTTTTTAACCTACGGGTTTAAAAGCGTTACCATGGACGATATTGCTGAGAAAATGAGTATCTCAAAAAAAACGATCTACACGCATTTTAACAACAAAACAAAATTGGTAGAAGAAACTACTTTTGGAATGTTTGAATCCATTTCTATAGGAATTGACTTGATTTGCGAATTGGATTACAATCCAATTGAGGAGTTATTTCAAATAAAGAAATTTATTTTAGAGCACTTAAAGGATGAAAAATCGTCTCCGATATATCAATTACAAAAATTCTACCCCAAGATACATGCTAATTTAACCCGGAAACAATTTGACGTTATGCAAGGCTGTGTTGTTGCAAATTTAGAAAGAGGCGTACATGACGGAATTTTTCGTAAAGAAATAAACATACAATTTATTACACGGGTCTATTTTAAAGGAATGGTGGGTATCAAAGACGCAGAAACGTTCCCTGCAGAAATGTTTAGCATGAATTATTTATTAGAAAATTATTTAGAATACCACGTTCGTGGCATCGCAACAGAAAAAGGAATACAAACATTAGAAAAAATACAAAATCAATATAATTAAGATGAAAAAAAAGAACATTATTTATCTAGCACTACTAATCGTGCTTACTGCTTTCGGACAAGAGCAGGAACAAGAGATCCAGAAAACTTCTTTTAGTTTACAAGAGGCAGTTCTCTATTCTAAAACTCACAATAGAAACATTCAAAATGCTGATTTAAGCATTCAAGCTGCTGAAGAACAACGATGGGAGACCATTGCAATTGGTCTGCCGCAATTCAACGGTAAAATTGATTATAAAAACAACATTGTAAATCCTATAGACGGGGATCCGTCAAACCCCAATGATCCTATAAACTTCTTTTTTCCGAAAAATAGTTTGTCTCCAAGTATTACATTATCTCAAATAATTTTTGACGGTTCGTATATTGTAGGTTTACAAGCTTCTAAGGTGTTTTTAGATATTTCTAAAAACTACAAAGAAAAAACAGACAATGAGATAGAACAAATTGTTGTGAATGCTTATATGACTTATTTGCTGACAGATGAAAGTATCTTGATCTTAGAAAAAAATATTGACAACATACAATCCAACTTACAAGAAGCTCAAGCTATTTTTAAAAATGGATTGGGTGAAGAGGAAAGTGTAGAGCAATTGGAATTGACTCTTTCTAATTTAGAAAATTCAATGAAAAATTACAAAGTGATTTCTGAAGTTTCTAACGGATATGTGAAATTATTATTAGGTATTGATTCTGAAATAAGCATCAAGCTTAGCGATAATTTAGAGATCTTGATCAATGAATATGTTACTCTTGAATCTGAATTTGAACAGAATTCAGTTTTTAACAATCTTGATTATAAAATTGCAGTAAATGACACAGAAAGCAAAGAACTTTTATACAAGTTAGAGAAAGCAAAATACCTACCTACTATTTCGGCTTTTCTAAACACAAATTACCAAGGGTTTAACAGTGAGTTTAGTGGTTTATTTAGCGCAGATCAAAGCTGGTTAAATTCTACTTCAGCAGGAGTAAGTTTAAGCATTCCTATATTCACCTCCTTTAAAATAAGAGCACAAAAAAGAAGAGCCAAAATAAACTGGGACATTTCAGAGAACAGTTTAAAAGACGTTGAACAACAACTAAAACTTGACTTAAAGAAAGTGAAAAGTCAATATGTTTTAGCAGCAGACACCTACGAAAACAGAAAACAAAATTTAAAGTTAGCTGAAAAAATAGAACGTAAAAATTCTGTTAAATTTAAAGAAGGACTCGCGAGCAGTATTGACTTAAGAACTGTTCAAGTACAATTATACTCAAGTCAGCAAGATTATATTCAATCAATTATTGATGTTATCAATAAAAAAGTAGAATTAAAAAACTTATTAAATTTAAAATAAATCCTAAAAAAAATAGTATCATGAAATATATATACGCAGTTATAGCAAGCACAATTATCCTAATTTCTTGTGCCGAAAAACCGGTAATATCCTTAGAAGATGTTATTGAGTCTGGTAACCTATCAGAAATAAGAACAAAGAAAAAAGAAGTAGAAGCAGCTCAAAAAGAGATTGGAACTCAGCTAGATGCTTTGGTAGCTGCCATTTCTTTATATGACACCGTAAAAAGATTGCCCTTAGTAACTACTTTTAAAGTAAATGAAGTTGCTTTCAATCACCATATAGAATTACAAGGGAATGTGAGTACAAAGAAAAATGTATTGGTATACCCTGAAATTCCAGGAATTATTGAAAGAATATATGTAAAAGAAGGACAGTATGTGTCTAAAGGAACTGTTTTGGCATTGCTAAGCGATGGAGGTTTGAGCGATCAAATTACACAATTAGAAATACAAACAAAATTAGCAAAGACTACCTACGAAAGACAGCAAAGTTTATGGGAACAAAAAATAGGTTCTGAAATAGAATACTTAAAAGCAGAAACAGCGTATTATTCAAATACAAATGCTATAAAACAATTAAAAAAGCAACAACAAAAAACAAAACTTACCGCTCCTTTTAGTGGGATAATTGATGACATTCACAAAGAAGAAGGAATGGTAATTGCACCTGGTCAAGGTTCAGAATTATTACGTATCATAAACTTAAATAACATGTATATAGATGCTGAAATTCCTGAAAGTTATATTAGCTCTGTAACCAAAGGGAAACATGTTGAAATATATTTTCCTATTTTAAACAAAACAGTAGAAGCATCCATAAGAAATGTTGCTAGCTACATAAACCCAAAAAACAGAACATTTAAGGTTGAGATAGAAATACCTAATCCTAAATCAGAAATCAAACCTAACTTAACTGCGAAGTTAAAAATCAATGATTACAAAAATGAAAAAGCAATTTTAATTCCGCAAAGTATCATTTCTGAAAACGCAAATGGAGAACAATATATCTACATTGCAAACAATAAGAAAAGCAACAACGAAGCTATTGTTGAAAGAAAAATTATTAAAACAGGGAAAACTCAAGGAGATATTATTGAGGTACTTACTGCTTTTCCTAACGGCGTAGAAATCATCAACGAAGGAGCCAGAAGTGTTACCAACGGACAAGCTGTAAAAATTATAACTATGGACGACGAAAGTCTTGCTTTATAGTCTAAAAAATCAACTCTTAAAAAAACCTAAAAATGACTGATAAAAAAGTTGACAAGGAATTTGGACTGTCTTCATGGGCAATCAATAATAAAACAACAATCTATGTTGTAATGGTAATGATTTTATTCCTAGGAATCTCTTCTTACTTCAATATGGCTAGAGAGAGTTTTCCTGAAATTAAAGAAACTAAAATTTATATTAGTTCTTTGTATCCTGGAAATACTGCCGAAGATATCGAAAAACTAATTACAACACCGCTTGAAGACAAGCTTAAAACGGTAAGTAATGTGGTTGAAATTACCTCAACATCACAAGAAGATTATTCTATGATTGTGGTTGAGTTTGATGAAAATATCTCGGTAGACCAAGCAAAACAAAAAGTAAAGGACGAAATAGACGCAGAAACGTCTAGTGAAGACTGGCCTACTTTTAATGGTGCTAAAGTAGAACCGAATGCCTTTGATTTAAGTATCTCTGAAGAGATGCCAATTTTAAATATTAACATCTCTGGTGATTATCCTATTTACAAACTAAAAGAGTTTGGTGAATATTTAGAGGATGAGATTGAAGACTTAAATGAGATCAAAAAAGTTGACATTCGTGGTGCACAAGAAAAAGAAGTAGAAATTGCCGTTGACATTTATAAAATGATGGCAGCAAAAGTAAGTTTTAGTGACATTGTGCAAGCCATTAATAATGGAAATACAACCATGTCTGCTGGGAACTTTATTACAAGCGGACAAAGACGTACTATTAGAATAATAGGAGAAATACATACTCCTGATGAACTTGGAAATTTTGTTGTAAAAAACGAACGCAACAACCCAGTTTATTTAAAAAATGTGGCAACCATCTCTTTTCAAGACAAAGACAAAACTACCTACGCAAGAGAATACGGAAAACGTGTTGTAATGCTAGATGTAAAGAAAAGATCTGGTAAAAACATGGTTGATGCTGCTGAAAAAGTGCAAGTAATTGTTGAAAATGCTCGTGAAAATATTTTTCCTCCAGATTTAAAAGTAACCATTTCAAATGACCAATCTTCCAAAACAATTGGACAGGTTGATGATCTCGTAAATAACATTCTTTTTGGAATTATATTGGTTGTAACAGTATTGATGTTTTTCTTAGGATTTAAAAACGCCTTATTTGTTGGATTTGCGATTCCAATGTCAATGTTTATGTCTCTTATGATTCTAGACATGTTAGGATACACGATGAATACCATGATTCTTTTTGGATTGATTATGGGACTCGGAATGTTAGTAGACAACGGTATTGTGGTTGTTGAAAACGTATACCGCTTGATGGATGAAGAAGGACTGACAAGAAAAGAAGCTGCAAAAAAAGGAATTAGTGAGATTGCATATCCTATTATTATTTCTACTGCAACGACTGTTGCTGCATTTATACCTTTAGGACTGTGGCCAGGAATGATGGGACAATTCATGATTTATTTCCCTATTACGCTATCTGTTGTTTTAGGTTCCTCCTTATTTGTTGCTATCTTTTTCAACTCGGTATTGGTTTCTCAATTTATGAGTGTCGAAGACAAAGAAATGCCTTTGAAACGAATGATCTCTATTTCGTCTATCGTAGCAGGACTAGGGATTGTGATATTTATTATTGGTGGAAGCTTTAGTGCCCTTGGATCTGTAATGGTATTTACGGCTATTATGTTATGGGTATATCGTTTGGCTCTTCGAAAAATGGCAAATTATTTCCAAGCAAATATTCTAACAAAATTGGAAAATTTTTATGGAAGACAACTTAAGTACGCTTTAACAGGTTGGAGAAAAAGTGTGTATACAATTGGAACTTTTATACTGTTAATTGTAGCATTTATATCATTTGGTGCATCAGTAGCAAGTCAAAGAACAAAAATCGAATTTTTCCCAGACAACAAGCCAAATCAAATTATTGTGTATATCGAATACCCTCAAGGTACCGATATTGAAAAAACTAATAAAATCACAAAACGAATTGAAAATAAAGTTTTTGAAGTTTTAAACAGTGATGAGTATACTGATGGGGACTATAATTTCTTAGTTGAGAGCACTGTCTCTCAGGTTGGTGAAGGTGCTGGAAACCCACAAACCGATGGTGGTTCAGCTGCAGAAATGCCACATAAAGGAAAAATCACTGCTTCTATGCGTGAATACAAATACAGACGTGGTGAAGACAGTGAAACATTAAGACAAAAAGTACAAACCGCTTTGGTTGGTATTTACCCTGGTGTACTGATTTCCGTAGAAAAAGATGTAAATGGTCCTCCTACTGGATCTCCTATCAATATAGAGATTCAAGGAAAAGAGTATGCTGAGTTGATTTTAACGGCTGAAAAAATGCGTGACTTTATCAATTCTAGAAGCATTGCAGGAATTGACGAATTAAAAATTGATGTAAATAGAGACAAGCCGGGAATGCAGGTAGTTGTTGACAGAAAAAAAGCTGGAGAACTTGGTGTAAGTACTGGACAAGTAGGACAACAATTGCGTAATGCTATTTTTGGAAGCAAAGCGGGTGTTTATAAAGAAGATGGTGAAGATTATGATATCTATGTTCGTTTTAACAAGGAAGACAGATACAATAAAAGTGCTCTTTTCAACCAGAGAATCACTTTTAGAGACATTGCTTCAGGTCAAATAAAAGAAATCCCTGTATCTGCGGTTGCCAAGCAAAAGAACAATTCTGGATTTAGTGCAATCAAGCATAAAGATTTAAAAAGAGTGGTAACCGTATACTCTGCGTTGTCTCCTGGTTATACAGATGCTGGAGCAATTGTAAATCAGATTCAAGAGGAAATGGAAAATTTCAAAGAATTACCGAAAGAAGTAGCCATTGATTTTACAGGACAAATTGAAGAGCAAAACAAACAAATGTCCTTTTTACTAGGTGCCTTTTTTACGGGATTAGGATTGATTTTCTTAATCTTGATTCTACAATTCAACTCTATTTCTAAACCTGCAATTATTATGATTGCAATCTTCTTAAGCTTGATTGGGGTATTTGGGGGTATTGTTATTTCAGGAGCTCCATTTGTAATTATGATGACGATGATGGGGATTATTTCCCTCGCAGGTATTGTGGTAAATAACGGAGTAGTACTGTTAGATTACACGCAATTGCTAATCGACAGAAAAAAGGCTGAATTAGGATTGGGTGAAGACGAATATCTGAACGCTGATGATTTATTTGACAACATTGTAAAAGCTGGGAAATCTCGTTTACGTCCTGTACTGCTAACGGCAATTACAACTATTTTAGGATTGATTCCTTTAGCGATTGGATTGAATATTAATTTCTTTACTTTCTTTAATGAATTTGATGCAAATATCTATTTTGGAGGAGACAATGTAATCTTCTGGGGACCTTTGGCTTGGACCGTAATCTACGGATTGATCATTGCTACATTCCTTACTTTAATTATTGTTCCAATATTATTCTTATTGGTGACAAAATTAAAAATGTGGTTGCATGCAAAAAGAGCAATTGTATAATTAATTAATTATTAAATTTTAGATCAGAGAATACGGTTGCATTAAGTTGCAACCGTTTTTTTTTTTTACCTCTCTAAACAGAAATAGCTACAGTGAATAAAAGAATATGTCGTTATAAATCGACTTAATCATTCGTTTTTAATTGCAATTTCAACAGTCATATCATATGCCATCGGCACATCCAGGATCTGAGATCAGGGTGCTTTTTCTCTTAATAGAGTTCAACTGTGTTATTTTTAGCAGAAATTTCTTTGACCATAGAACAATTCAATAAATAACGTACATTTGAACTTTATGAAAAGTATCAAAACCTATACTCCTGAGGAGGCGAAACGAGCACTAGAGCACTACTGTGTGTATCAAGATCGTTGTCATAAAGAAGTAGAAGAGAAACTTTCAAAAATGCGTTTGATTCCAGAAATAATTGAAATCGTCATTACACATCTGATTGCCGAAAATTTTTTAAATGAAACAAGATTTTCACAAAGTTTCGCAAGGGGTAAGTTTAGGATCAAAAAATGGGGAAAGGTAAGAATTACCCGAGAATTAAAATTCAGATACATTACAGATTACAACATCAGAATAGCTCTTAAAGAAATCGACGAAGCAGCGTATATTGAAACATTAGATACTTTAGTTCAAAAGAAAATAGAACAATCTACTGAGGGAGATAAATACAAAAAGAGAAAAAAAATAACTGACTATTTGCTAAGGCAAGGCTATGAGTCTTCTCTTATTTACGAGAAGATTGCTTTCTTCTTAGGTTAGACCTAGCCTTCTTTTGTTTTGAAAGAGATTAATATGGAAGCTCGGCTTCTTTATTAAAATCGAAAATAGCTTCATCAAAATCTACATTCTCATCAAAGGCTTGCTGAGAGTATACCGAATTTATTTTTGAATTTATAGAGTTATAAATAGCAACTACTTTTTCAACCTGTAACGTTACTTCTGTAGCTTTAATAGATGAAATTGAAGACATGTCTTTTAGCCTTAACACCTCAGAGTTTAAAGTGTACAGCCTTGCAAATACGCCTCTATTATTTAACACTTTTATCTTTAAAGAATCGTTCATTTTTGTAACAAGATCCAAAAGGTCTTTCGACATCTCAAGTGATAAGGAAGGAGAAATAAGCGTGTAATTTTTTTTCAAATAGGTTGATACTGAAAAGTACTCATCCCAATCCTTTATTTTTTCAACTACTGCATCATCCAGTTCTTCATTAAAATCATAGGTGTTTTTTTTATCAAAGAAAGACAAGCCTTCGATTGATTCTTCTTCAATTACGACTACTTCTACTTTCTTTTTGCAAGAAACCAAAAGGAAAAAAATGATGATGAATGTATATTTCAAAATAAAAAGAATAGATACTATTAATATTGCAAATGTAAAACAAAAAAAACGGTTACCTTTAGGATACTAAAAAACAGATTCATTTTTTGAGATAAATATCATAGTCCTATATCCACTGAAATATTTTTTTTGTAGAACAATAGGCTGTAATCAACAATCTCAATAAATGTATAGATAGGTAAACTCGTCGTAGTTACTCAAAAAAGTATTTTGTATTCTAGCCCCAAGAGTACATTCCTGTTTTTTGTTTTTCACAATTTAAAATACGCATCATGTTTTACAACTTATTTATTATACTCATAACAATTTGCTTTATCAGCTATCTTATTTACTCTTATCTAAAAAAAAGAGACAGATTTAAAAATGGCATCTATGACATTGGAACTTGTTACAAAAACAACAAGACTAAGTATTATTTTCGAATGGAAAGAAGACACGGACGATACATTGACGCCCGTAAGTTATCTGAAAAAAGTATCTCAACTATCCCAAATGAATTGGGTGTTATACTAACCAATACTTATAATGATTACGAATCTGCTCAAGCATCGCTGCAGAAGTTCAAAAGAAAAATAAACATTTAAGACAAACCACTACCAATAAATATTTAAGAAACCGATGGATTAACAAATAATACCAAGTTTATATTTTGATTCTGAGTATTGCTAATGAATTTTGAAAGGAAAGTCTAGAAACACTCGTAAAAAAGAAAAAGCTTCAGTTAAAACTGAAGCTTTTTTAGTAGCGGGAACTGGACTCGAACCAGTGACCTTCGGGTTATGAGCCCGACGAGCTACCTACTGCTCTATCCCGCGATTTCGTTCGGCAAAGGTAGGTTATTTAAAATGTTTATTCCAAATAAAAACGATCTTTTTTTTAAGTGTTTACAAAATCATTTTCAAAGGGCTGATTTATAGTTCTTTTATTAAACTCAAACTAAATTAATTTATGTTTTTAACTCCATTAAAAGAGAGTATCTTTGCCTTTTAAATAAATAACATGGAGCACAAAGCAGGTTTTGTAAATATTATAGGAAATCCTAATGTAGGGAAATCCACTTTGATGAACGCATTAGTAGGAGAGCGTTTGTCTATTATTACTTCTAAAGCACAAACAACACGTCATAGAATTTTAGGAATCGTTAATGGAGATGATTTTCAAATCTTATTTTCAGATACTCCAGGGATTATTAAACCTGCTTACGATCTGCAAGCATCCATGATGGATTTTGTAAAGTCGGCATTTGACGATGCTGATATCTTAATTTATATGGTTGAAGTAGGTGAGTTGGAATTAAAAGATGAGGTTTTCTTTAGTAAAATTAAAAATGCTAAGATTCCAGTAATGTTATTGATCAATAAGATTGATAAGTCGAGTCAAGAAGAGGTTGAAAATAAATTGGCGTACTGGCAAGAAAAAGTGCCAAATGCGAATGTGTATTTGATTTCTGCTTTAGAGAATTTTGGAATAGATGTTGTCTTGAATAAGATTATTGAGATTCTTCCTGAGTCTCCAGCATTTTATCCAAAAGATCAATTGACAGATAAGCCAGAACGATTTTTTGTAAACGAATGTATTCGTGAAAAAATATTAATGCATTATAAGAAAGAGATTCCTTATGCTGTTGAAATAGAAACAGAAGAATTTTTTGAAGACGAAAAAATAATAAAAATCCGTGCGATCATCATGGTAGAGCGAGAGACTCAAAAAGGGATTATTATTGGTCATAAAGGAGCTGCGCTAAAAAGAGTAGGAACTGAGGCTCGTAAAGATTTAGAGAAATTTTTCGACAAAAAAATATTCTTAGATTTATATGTAAAAGTTAATAAAAACTGGAGAAACGATTCTCGTCAGTTAAAAAGATTTGGATATAAAGACTAAGGTTATTCTTCTACTATTTTTATCATAAAATCATACAGGTCCTCCATTTGGGAGTGGCCTGTTTTTTTTCCTACTTGTCCCAAAAAGAACAGCACAAACCAAAATATTGGTAAGGCAACTAAAATCCGTATACTTATGGTTATATCTTTTTTTAATGTCCATTTAGTATAGGCATATATGATGATATTTAAAAAGGTGAAAGCAATCGTAGAGTGCAGGAAAATAAACAAAGTCCATACATGCGGTTTAGGACCAAAAAGGCCTTTGGAAATAGTGTTTTTTAGAATCTTTAGCTTCTATTTCTAAGTGCAGTTTAGGTGACTAAAAGTGACTCTCTTTTGCTGGGATACCTATAACTACATGACCATCTACTATTTTACCTGTAAAAGCGCATTGTTCACTTTTAAATTCAGAGTCAAAAAGTTCTAATAGGGTTGTTTTGCTTTTTTCTAATTCTATACTAAGCCTTAGTCGTAGAGATACAGGACTGTTCTTTTCTTCTTTCATCTTGAGAAACTTAGGTTAGAAAGGTATTTATTTTTATAAAATAATATTTACTACAAGTTTACATTCCTAACATAAACCTTACTTTTTTTTTACTTCAACCATTTGTTTCGTAACCTTTCCTTCTTTTTAGCATGAACTTTAATTGATGAACTACTTCTATCATTGCACTGAATTTAACTATTATAAATATGAAAACTACAAGTAAATTATTTTTAGCCGCTTTTTCTATTGCGTTTTTCGGATGTAATGACGACATAAATGAAAATCTAAAAGAGACGAGTGACGAATTAAATATTGAGATAGTAGATACTACGGTCAATTTTAAGTACAAAAACACAATTATATTAAGAACAGGACCTGCAGGAGAAGATGATTCAGAAGGGGCTTCTGAGATTTCAGCTTTTGATCCAATATCAAAAAATCTTTTTGTAGTGAATGTTGAAATCAATGAAATATCTATTGTAGATCTTTCTGATAGTAACAATCCTTTGAAATCGGGTTCTGTAAACTTGGATGCTTATGGAGCTCCAAATAGCATTGCTGTTTATGATGGTAAATTTGCGGTTGCAGTTGAAGCAGAAGTGAAACAAAATAAGGGTAAAATTTTAGTATTTAATGCATCAGATGCAACTTTATATAAAGAATATGCGGTAGGTGCTTTGCCAGATATGGTAACGTATACAAAAGATGGTAAGTTTATCCTTTCTGCAAATGAAGGAGAGCCTAATGATGCCTATGATAATGATCCTCAAGGAACGGTAAGTCTTATAGATACAGCTACAGATGTTGTGACAACATTAGATTTTACAGCTTTCAATAGTGCAGAAGCTGCTTTAGAAGCAGATGGATTTAGAGTATTTGGTCCTAATGCAGATTTGGCAAAAGATGTAGAGCCAGAATATATTGCTGTCTCTAAAGACTCTAAAACAGCTTGGATTTCTTTACAAGAGAATAATGGAATTGCAAAAGTGAATATTGAATCAAAACGTATTGAGGCAATTTTTCCATTGGGATTTAAGGATTATAGTCTTGCTAAAAATTCTATGGATGCAAGTGATAAAGATGATCTAAAAGAATTAAAAAATTGGAATGTAAAAGGAATGTATCAACCCGATGCAATTACGGCTATTAATATTGACGGTGTTGAATATGTGATCTCTGCAAATGAAGGAGATTCAAGAGATTATGATGGCTTTAGTGAAGAGGTTCGTGTAGATGATTTGATTTTAGATGAAACGGTTTATCCAGTATCAGGTGATTTTTTAAATAAAGCTAATTTAGGGAGGTTAAAAACAACTACTACTTTAGGAGGTAACGGAACCGGACAAGTGAATCAAATTTACTCCTATGGAGCGCGTTCTTTTTCTATCTGGTCTGCAAATGGAAGCTTGGTGTATGATAGTGGAAATGATATCGCAACACAGACATTAGCTTTGACTCCAGATAAATTTAATGGAGGAGAAAAATCGGATAAGAGAAGTGATGATAAAGGAGCTGAGCCAGAGAGTGTAACAGTGCTTAGTTTAGGAGATCGTCATATTTTGTTTCTTGGGTTGGAAAGAAATAACCAAGTAATGATATATGATATTTCAAATCCAATGGCTCCTTTGTTTTTAGATATTCTTTCGCATGATGGAGATGAAGGTCCAGAGGGGTTGTTAGTTATTCCTGCTGTTGATAGCCCATCAGGAAAAGATCTATTGATTGTTTCTAACGAAGTAAGTGGGACAGTAAGTATCTATGAAAACAATTAAGGTTTTTTTTGATAGATGATTTTTCAAGACCCGAATTACTTGCTGTAATTCGGGTCTTTTTAATTACTGTTATGACCATAATTAAAATTTTATAACGATGACATCTAGCTTGTTGTCAGTAGTCAATAAAACCTGAGGTTTCCAAAATAAAAAAGCGTATTTTTGCAAAAAATTTAAAACACACAATGAATACTATTGTAGCCATCGTAGGAAGACCTAATGTAGGGAAATCGACATTATTTAATAGACTTGTTCAACGTAGAGAAGCGATCGTTGATTCGGTAAGTGGAGTTACGCGTGACAGGCATTACGGGAAAAGTGATTGGAATGGAAAGGAATTTTCATTGATTGATACTGGAGGTTATATCATAGGTTCTGAGGATGTTTTTGAAGCAGAGATTCGCAAGCAAGTAGTATTGGCATTGGAAGAATGTGATGTTATTGTTTTTGTAGTAGATGTTACTCAGGGGATTACTCCTTCAGATGATGCTGTTGCAAAATTGTTGCGTAAATCTAAAAAACCAGTCTTTTTAGCAGTCAATAAAGTTGATAATGCGATGAGAGAGAATGATGCATTTGAGTTCTATAACTTAGGATTAGGTGAGTTGTTTACTTTTTCTGCAATCAATGGTTCTGGAACCGGTGATTTATTAGATGCTTTGGTGAAAAACATGCCTTTACCAGAAGTATTTGAAGAAGGAGATGAAGAAAAAGAAGATGAGTTGCCTCGTTTTGCAGTCGTAGGTAGACCAAATGCAGGGAAGTCTTCTTTTATCAATGCTTTAATAGGTAAGGAAAGAAATATTGTAACGAATGTTGCCGGAACAACCCGTGATGCAGTTGATACTGAATATACACGTTTCGGATTCAAATTTAATTTAGTAGATACAGCGGGAATTCGTAAGAAATCTAAAGTGTCGGAAGATTTAGAATTCTATTCTGTAATGCGTGCTGTAAGAGCAATTGAGCATTGTGATGTAGCCATTTTAATGATTGATGCAACTCGTGGATTTGAAGCACAAGATCAAAATATATTTTGGTTGGCAGAAAAAAACAAAAAAGGAGTTGTAATCCTAGTCAATAAATGGGATTTGGTAGAAAAAGAAACCAATACTGTTAAAGAATTTGAAGCACACGTAAGAAGAGAAATTGCTCCTTTTACAGATGTGCCAATTGTGTTTACTTCTACAATCACTAAGCAACGTTTGTTAAAAGCAATTGAGACAGCAGTAGAGGTCTTTGAAAATAAAAAACGTAGAATTACAACAAGTAAATTAAATGAAACAATGTTGGATATCATTCAACAATACAATCCTCCTGCAATTAAAGGGAAGTTCGTGAAAATTAAGTACTGTATGCAGTTGCCAACGCACACACCACAGTTTGCATTTTTTGCTAACCTACCACAATACGTAAGAGAACCTTATCGTAGGTATTTGGAAAATAAAATGAGAGAAATTTATGATTTCAAAGGAGTACCAATTACGATTTACTTTAGACAGAAATAAATAAAAAAGCCGCTTTCATTATGAAAGTGGCTTTTTTTATGGAGTAAGAATTTGTCCTTTAGATTATTTGTTTGATTGCGGTATCATATTTATATCTCTTTGTGGACAAGGGATTGTGATATTTGCTTTGTCTAAGGCTATTTTACATTTTTATAAAGATCCGAAATAGACATCCCAATACTCAGCAGGTGTTGCCCACGAACAAACAGCTAAATTCACAGAGTTATCTGCCAATTCAGAAACAATAACTACTGGAGCAGGGGCTTTTAAGATTTTAGGGTTTGCTGCTAAAGTAGCTTCTAAAATTTATTTTGCCGCTTTTATTTCTGAGTCATAGCTAATTCCAATAGTTAAATCAACACGCAATTTACCTTCTTCTGTATCGTTTTTTATAGTTCCGTTTGAAAGGATATCATTTGGAATGACAGAAAGTTTATTTCTGGAGTAATTAATTTGGTAACAAAAATTTGAATTTCTTTTTCAGAACCTAGTTCTTCTTTGGCTTCGATTAAGTCGTCAACTTTAAAAGGTTTAAAAATCATAATCAATGCACCACTAGCAAAATTAAAAAGAGCTCCTTGCAAAGCCAAACCAGCAGCACCAACTATGGCTACAAAAGAAGTCGTAGCTATACCTAATTAACCTAATACTGTTATGATTAACACAGCTTTTCAGATCCAGTTTATACGGTTTGATAAGAATTTTTAAAGACTTAAATCAATCTTGTTTTTTACCATTATTTTATGTAAAACACCAACCAATCGCTTTATAACCCATAAACCAATAACTAGAATGGCAATAGCAGTTAGTAATTTTCAGCCATATAGAATTCCAATTTCTGTTATTCTTGAAGTGTTTTCTTCGCTAAATAAGGTGTTGATTTCTTTCATTTTAAATTAATGTTAATATAAAGGCGATAATAGCCGGAATTGCTTGAATGTATAAGATTTTTCTTTGTTTTAGACTAATACTTCCATAGACACCTGCTATAACAACACATAACAAAAAGAACTGTGTAGCAGAAGTGTTTCCTAAAATAAGAGACCAAACAATTCCAACGGCTAAGAAGCCATTGTACAAACCTTGATTAGCGGCTAAAACCTTTGTCTTTTCGGCAAAGTCTTTCTCTAATCCAAAAGCTTTTAGTCCTTTAGGTTTTGTCCATAATACCATTTCTAGATATAGAAAATAAAAATGAATGAGTGCGACGAGTAGTAAGAAGGTGACTTCTAGTATTTTCATTGGATTGAAATGTTGATTTGTGAGCTTGCTTTTTTAATAGACGAAACAGGCAGTTTACAGGCTCCTTCCACACAAATATAAACCAATGTGTTATTTTTAGAAAACCTATTTTTCAACAACGGTTCTTCACTCGGAGTGGTGCTTCCTACAATAATTTTATTAGGAATGTAAAGCTGGTTCAATTCCTTAAGTTTTTTGCGAGCTTCTTTTCCTACAATAGCAACTTCGTAGAAATCACTTGTTAAATTGCTGTATAATTGAAGCCAGTTAGAATAACCAGATCCATAATTTTTCATATCAGAAATTACATTGTTTAGCATTTGTTTGCTTGTGTTTTTGTAATTGTTATTTTCGAAATACAATCCTAGTTTATATAGCGAATTTGCAAGGATTGAGTTGGAAGCCGGAATTACATTGTCGGTTATTTCCATTTTTCGCGTAATTAAATTTTTATCTTCATCTGAAGTGAAGTAAAACATTTTTAGCTCTTTGTTGTAGAAATGTAGGTAGCAATAATCCGTTAGATCTTTTGCGGTATTTAACCACTGCTGATCAAAAGTCATTTCATATAGAGAAATATAGGCTTCAATTACGGTAGCATAATCTTCTAGATACCCGTTGATATTGCTTCTCCCATTCTTATAATTATGATTCAGACCTCCCTCTTTTCTAATTTGGGTATTCTTAATAAAGCTTGCATTTTTCAATGCGATATCTAAAAATTCTTGTTCGTCAAATACACGATATGCATCTAAATATCCTTTTAGCATCAACGCATTCCAAGAGGTTAATGATTTGTCATCTAATCTAGGGCGTTCTTTTTGAGCTCTTTCTTTCAACAATACTTTTTGCCATTTTGAAACGTTGGTTTTCAGTTCTTTTATTGAAATATTGTTCTTGGTTGCAAATTCATTATTAGTCAATGTTCTAATCAAATTGTATTTGTTTTCTTCCCAGAATCCAAAATCATTGATGTTATAATACTCAGAGAATAAAGAAAAATCATCTCCAATGATGGTTTTTAGTTCTTCTTGTGTCCAAACGTAAAAAGCACCTTCTTCTAATTCGTTATGCTCATTATTGCTATCTGCATCTAAAGAAGAGTAAAAAGCTCCCTCTTTATTTGTCAGCTCTCTTTTTATAAATTCTAAGGTTCTATATACCGTTTCTTTATAGAGTTCGTTTTTAGAAATTAAGTAAGCATCAGAGTACAAACTTACAAGTTGAGCATTGTCATATAACATTTTTTCAAAATGGGGAATATGCCATTTTTTATCTGTTGAGTATCTTGCGAAACCACCACCTATTTGGTCAAATATGCCTCCCAAGGCCATTTTTTTTAATGTATTGTTGGTATAGGTCTTTAGATCGGAATTGTTAGTCTGTTCTGCGTAACGAAGTAAAAAATGATAGTTGTTAGGCATAGGAAACTTTGGAGCCCTGTTTAATCCCCCAAAATTAGGATCAAAGTTTTGAGACCATTTCTCTAAAGTAGAGGAAAGTGTTTTTTTTGTATAAACTGGTTTTTTTGAATTAAGTGTAATCGTTTCTGAGTTTTGAATTCCTTTGGTAAGGTTCTCTGCATACTCAATAATTTTCTCAGGATCTTTTTTGTAGAAATCAGAGATCTGAGTAAGGTTGTTTATCCATTGGTCTTTTGGGAAATAAGTTCCACCCCAAAAAGGTCTTCCATCAGGCAAAGCAATGCAGTTTAAAGGCCAACCTCCACTTTGGGTCAATAGCTGAACAGCTGTCATATATATCTGGTCAATATCGGGTCTCTCTTCTCTATCAATTTTTATGTTGATAAAGTTGTCGTTCATGATTTTTGCGACAGAATCATTTTCAAAACTCTCGTGCTCCATTACATGGCACCAATGACAGGCCGAATAGCCCACAGAAATTAGGATAAGTTTATTTTCTTTTTTAGCAAGGGCCAAAGTAGCATCATTCCAAGCATGCCAATTCACAGGGTTGTGAGCATGCTGTAACAAGTAAGGACTTGTTTCGTTAATTAGATTGTTTGTGTATTTGTGTTTGATTTTATCTTTTTTTTGTTGTCCGTTGCAGCTAAACAGAAAGGCTGAGATAGCAATGAAATATATGAATTTTTGCATTTTATACTTTTAGTTTCATCAAATATAATAAAAGAATATACGAATTGCCTAAAATCATTTAGGATAGAGAAATAATTCTTGTGAAAAAGTCCTGATTTTAATAGAAGATTATAGTAACGGTCTGGAAGTATAAACTGCTTTAGGTGTATTCTTCGTAAAAATGGGCGTGTAAAGTGATACTCTTTAATAAAAGTGTTAACTATCTTTATTTAGCCTATTTAGTTTAAAGAGAAAAATATTTTGTTGTTTTACTTTTTTATTAAGTTTTGATATTTGATGAAAAAGATATGCGAAATAGACGATAACAGTTCCAATAAAAATGGAAGAAATCATTATTATATAATCAATATGATTGTCAAAATAGTTTGATAGATCTGTTTCTCTTAGATTGAAAACAACCAAGTAAATCAACACGAATATACCGATAATGAATGGAATCGATTTTTTCTTTTTCGAAATCAATCGTCTGGTTTGTTTTATGTTTTTTTCTAGAGATACTCTTTTTTCTTGATTTAGCATTCGTCTTTTTTTTAACAAGCCAATCAAGGGTCTTATATGATGGACGCTTAAAAATAGTAAATGTATTTTAAGAATAAAAATAATCCATAGAATTTTTTTAATAAAAAAGACTTCTTCTATCACATATTGAGTAAGGTAGCAATTACCATCAGCCTTTTTTTGACAGTTTTTTATTGTAAGAATTCAATTTATGAGTAATTTTTTTATTCATATTTAGAAGGTTTCTTATTTTGAATAGTAGGTGTAAGCAATAGCATGCAATTAATAAATTGAGTATTTGTAATAAAATAAAATACTCTTTAAAAATAAATGTACCAACTATAGAAATACTGATTGTAATAATTATGACAATCGCTTTTTTGCTTATAAGAGCTATTTTATATATGTTTTCTTCAAGTGTAATTCTTAAAGATCTAATGCGAATATTTTCAACCATAGCTTTTTAATATTATTATAAAATTAATTGTTTTAATATGAAGTTACTTCATCCTTTTGGGTAGTTTTCAGGGTGTTTTAACACGTGTTTTGAATTGTGCGTCAGTGTTTTATGCTCTCTTTCCTTTGTCTGGTGTTTTTTTTCATTTTCTTTAAAACTACCCTAAAGGATGGGTTGTAAACTAGTGTGTTTTCTATTTTTGTACAATTCAATTATAAAATCTCTAATATGAAAACTCAAAATTACCCATCACTTATTTGGTTGCACTTTTTCTTCTTTCTATTTTCTTTTTCAGGAGTATTCGGACAAGCAGCAGACAGTAAAGTACAAATTGAATACTCAGATAAGGGTCATCGTTTTGAAATAGGAATGAATTTAGAATATTTAGATAGTGAATATGATCACATATCGTTTATAGAAATTAATTATTCAACAGATGGAGGTACGTCCTACAAGCGCTTGGCGTATGTAAGACATCGTAGTTTATATACTGAATATACGGGTGCTAATTTATCACGGTGGCAAGGGCATGAATGGACAGGGTTTGAATTGGAAAGTGATGATTTGTCAACATTGAATGATCCTTTTTTGTTGTACATGTCAAATGAGTTTGAACAAGTAACAAATGGTCATTTAAAATATGGGATTTGGCAACGTGATGGGACGAACAAAAGAAATAGAATAAATATACAGTATAGCCCTCAAAATGTAGATGGATTTAACTCGGATCTAATTAAGTTTAAAGTAAGTGGGGAGTTAAAGGATAGAAGAGGAGGCACCCATTATTGGGAAAGCGTGAGTGAACATATATCAGACAATTATACTGTGTCTGAAGAAAATGGAGATGGACATGATGAAATAGATTTTAAAGCATCTTACAATAAAGACGAAGGGTGCGCAGAAATAACGTTTCGATTAGAAAAAAGAGAAGGAGAAACAGTTTACGATCATTTGGCTTGTTTAGATTTAAGAAAGAACAGAGTAGATGTAGGAACAGAAACTATTGGTATTTTTAATCATACATCAACTACTTTAGGATGTAATCACCTAGATAACTCTGCAACGACTCATAACGTTACAGGTAAGGAAGGAGACACATATCGTTTCAATTTAAAATACAGTAGTTTACAGGTTACAGAAACGTATGATGAAGATGATGATTTGTATGTAACAGTAAAAGACTATATCTCACAAGAAGATTTTGATATTGGAATAGAGTACTGGGTAAATGGGTCGTACTATGAGCGTGATGTAAGAAATAAAGCTGGAAAAGCGGATTTGTCTTGGTCAAGAACTAGAAGTACTGCTTTTGTGGCAAGCGAAGAGATGAAAATTCCTACCATTACTATTAAATCAGTAACCGTCTCAGAGTCTTCAAACTGTCAGATAGATGTCACATGGGATGCTCCTGTAGCATTTGGAGGTTTGGTCGCTAATAATAAAGTAGTAATTTATAGAAACAATTTACCAATTGCCGAGGTAGATGCTGATTCAGGTGCAAATGAATTTATAGACACAAATGTCATTGCAGGTGAAACCTACAACTACCAATTGGCATTGGCATATGACAGGGGAGATAATGAGAATTTATCAGGACAAAAATCAAGTTCTAAATCAGCAAAAATTAATTTATTGGAAGCTCCTTCAGGTTTGACATCATCACAAAGTGGCTGTGATGGAAATATTGAAGTTACCTGGTCCTATATAGCAAACCCAGCAATGTTTGTTTTAGAAAGAAAAACTGAAAACACAAATTTTATTGTTATAGACAATGCTATTATTGGTAGTTTGAGAGCCTATACAGATACAAATGAGATCATAGAAAACGAAGTGTATTATTATAGAATTTCTGCTATTTCAGATGCGTTTTCTTGTAATGCTCAAGGAGCGTTTTCTGCGGTGTTGACACATTCTAAAGATCCTATAAATGTAAAACCTATTTTTAATACCACTACTTATGGAGTGGAAGTTTCTAAAGGGTATTTTTCTAACAGAACAGAATTAGAATGGTCTCCAAATTTGGATACGGAGCAATATATAAACCAATACAAAGTGTATTCGCGTGAGTTAGGAACAACGATTTCTCCTAGGTTAATTACAACCTTAGATATCAATACAAAGCGTTACAATCATACCGATGGAAATGCAGGAACTATCTACGAATACTTTATCATTGGTGAGCGAGTAGTAGAAACTGTATGTGGTAGACAAGTAACATCTTCTTTTGCTATTGAGGGTTTGACTGGAGCATCTACGCCTAAGAACTTAGAAGAGGGGGTTGCGTATGATATCGGTTTGCGCGTAGCGACAGGGGTTGTTAACGGAAATATAGTATATACTGGAGGTATAGCAGTACCCAATGTAAAAGTGATTGCAGAACGTCAAGCTGATGATTTAGGGCAATCTCTATATTTTAATGGGACAGACGCTTATATGGAAGCTCCGAACAACGAAAAGTTTGTCTCCGAATCAGGTAATATGACTTTATCGGCTTGGATAAAGCCTGAAAACTTAAATAAATTTTCGGTAGTTATAGAAAAACAATATTCTTATGGAGTACATCTTAGGACAGACGGTTCTGCAAATTTTTATATAAAAGATCAAAACAGTACTGAGCATGAGGTAAGAGTCCCAACCGGTAGTTTTAACATAGGCAATTGGACTAATTTAACAGGAACATTTAATAAAGAAACACAAGAATTGGCTGTTTATTTAAACGGAAAGCTAATAAATGTTGAAACCATATCAGGATTCACGGCTTTTGGACATGAAAATATTCCATTTTCAATTGGTAGACAGTATACTAGTGAAGCCCATTATTTTCAAGGTAATGTAGATGAAATACGTTTGTATGATAGGACTTTATCTGAAGAAGAGGTCGCAAAAGAATCTAGTAAATTAATCGCTTCAGATGTTGATGGATTGTCTTCGTATTGGAAAGTGTTTGAAGGTACAGGTGCTAAGGTCTACGATTTGGCTCATGTAGGAGACGAATTTTATAAAAATGATGGAGTTCTATACAATACCTTGTTTACAGCCGATGCACCTTCACAGACACAATTAGGAAATGCAGGATATACAGATCTTTATGGAAACTATACTATTGCAGCTGTAGCATATAGCAATGTTGGAGAAAATTTCAATATTATTCCTACAGCAACTCTTGGAGGTGCGGTTCATGAATTTGACCCAGGAAGAAAAACATTGTTTATAGGAGAAGGCTCTAAAGTAAATAACGATACCGATTATGAAGACATCTCTTCTTTCCAATATTCTGGACATGTTCGATTTGATTTTACCAATGAAGATCAAGGGGAGTTAAAATCTTCTGGGGTTCCTGGAGTTTCTATTTATATTGATGGAAAAACGCCTGTAACAACGAGAGAAAACACCTTATATTTAACCAAAGAAGATGGTTTCTTCGATATTCAAGTACCTATTGGAAACCATTATCTTGAGTTTAGGAAAAACGGACATACTTTTGTCAATGGTCGTTTTCCAAGTAGTGAAGAGCATGACTTTCAACAAGGAATTACAGGAGTTCAAATCTTTGACAATACCACGCATGTGCTGTCAGGAAAAGTTGCAGGAGGACTTGTTGAAGCTTCTAAGAAGTTAAGCATGCCAGCGCATCCTGGAAATAACAATATTGGGCTAGCGGTATTTACATTGACTTCGGTGGATGGGAAAATTAGTAGAGATGTTGAAACAGACTCAGAAACAGGAGAATATAGTATTGCTTTGCCTCCTAAAAAATACAATGTATCTTCTGTGAAGTGGAAGACTGGTTTGGAAGATATTATCAATTCAGGAGATATACAAGTAGTAGACTTGGTTAATTTTGCTAGTTATATAGGTGTTTATGAAACAGACAGTGTTTTTGTAGCGGATGTTTTTGAAAGAATAGACAGTACATTTTATAATGCTCGGAAAGATTTTATTTACAGAACAACTCCAGAGTTACTAGTCACCACTGTTGATGATTTAGAAGCAAAACTATCAGGTGAAGAATATTACCAGTTAGATCAAGGATCAGAAATTAAAAATATCAATTTAAGAGATCTGCCTTTTCCAACTTATATTACTAGACGTGATTATCAGTTAAAGATGAAGGCTGTTGAAATCTATACCAATAAAGAATCAACTATTGAGGATGTTGTAGGAGTTACAGACGGACAATTGACTATTAACAATGGATTTGGTCATGGATTCTATTTAGATGATGAAGGAAAAGAAAAGGGATATGATGTTCCAGAAGTTTTGAGCTTAAACGAGTCTGGAGAATTGATTTATAATTTTAGAACAGACTATCCTAATACAAATCACAATGCATCAGCAGGTCTAGAAAATTTAAGTTTTACCAAAGAAATGTCTGTGAGTTTAACCGTAGGTGGTGTGTCAACATATTGGCCAAGTCCTTCCAATTCAAACGAAACATTTAAATCGTATGTAATAGGAGCCAAGTCAGTTGGGAGTAATTTTGTAACAAAATCGCCTGCAACTGTTGATATGGTATTAAGAGATCCTCCAGGTTCTAATAGTTATGCTTTTTGGGAACAAGGAACGACTTCAACCGTTACCAACGAATTTTACTTAGGTGGTTTTGGTAGTTTAGATGTATTTGCTGGAGCAGGATTGCATTTTGAATCCGATCAAGGAACTCCTTTCTTTTCAGTAGGAGCCGAGGTTGAGTTAATTGTTGGAGTTGGAGTTCGAGCAGAATTTGAAGCAGGTGGAGGTCAAGAGCGTACTTATGAAACTACTTTAACGGAAGCTATAGAAACAAATAGTGATCCTATGCAAGTAGGACGTTCTGATGTATATATCGCAAAATCTCAAAATTTATTAACAGGAATGTCTATCGCTGTAAAACCATTGCCTGAAAGTCTATGGGCTGAGGGAATAACTTTTGGAGACCCGATGTTTGATGCGGGTGGAAATAAATATAAAATGGGACGTGTTGAACAAACTTTTGTAAATCCAATAGGTGTTCCTACCTATTTTAACTATTCACAAAATCATATTACACATGTGTTATTGCCAGATTTAATTCAAATTCGTAATAGTTTATTTACAGTTCCAGGAAGTCGTTATGTATCTAAATTAAATGCGAACGACTCTAAATATGGATCTAACAATGACGATCCTTTGTGGGGAGTAAATGCTTCTACAACCAATTATATTCGTACGGAAGAAGGAGATTTTGATGGTTTAAGTTATACATACAATCCATTAGGAGATCCCGAAACTGCAATTGATTCTATTAGAGCTGTCAACCAACAAATTCGTTTATGGAAAGAAGGCTTGGCAAATAATGAAATTGAAAAATGGAAGGCCATTAAATATGCTGAAGACGGAGAAAATATTTCTTTTTCAAGTGGAAATGTTTTGACCAAAACTGTAAATACAACAAATACGTTTTATCGCTATGGCGCTTTTGAGGCCTCTGTTGCTATACGCGCAGAAGTACATACACATGCTTATTCAGGTGTTGCTGTGGAAGGTGATTTGGTGGCGGAAGTTGGTTTTAAAGCATCTGGAAAGTTTGGTAATGGTAGTGAAACCTCCAAAACAACTGGGTATGTACTTCACGATGCGGATGAAGATGATGCATTTAGTGTAAATGTATACAAAGGAGGGAACGGAAATGGACCTATTTTTCAAACTTTAGCAGGGCAAACATCTTGTCCGTTTGAAGATAAAATTGTGATGGAGTTTACTTCTTTAGCTTATGTACAAACTTTGATTGATATCATCGAAAAAGATTTGGATAAAACCAAAGAAGAATCCTTAGCTTTTGGATTGATAGGGCAAGTTTCTGAAAAACAAAAGAAAGACTCCGAAGCCTCAGAAGTGGAATTAGATTTGAACCAATTAAAAGCACTTAGACAAGCGATACAAGCAGGTGAAATATTGTTGAGCAACGCAACCTTACAAAGAGACAAGCCTGAAATGAAAATTAATGGTGCAAAAACAGCACAAGCATTCAATGTTCCTGCAGACGAAGCAGCGAATTTTAATTTAACATTGATAAATGCAGGAGAATCAGGAGATGGACAATATTTTTCTGTAAAAGCAATTGATGAAAGCAATCCTAACGGTTTAGAGATGACTATTGATGGTCAGAGTATCAATACTGATAGAGAATTTTTAGTACAAGGAAATGGAGGGATACAAAAAGTATTAAAAGTTAGAAGAGGTCCAAATCATTATGATTATGAAAAAGTAGGTGTGGTTATAAAATCTACATGTCAAGCCGATGCTACGGGGAATGATGCTGTGTTGTCTGATACGATTTATTTTGCAGCAAAATTTTTACCTATTTGTACTCCTATTGAAATTTCAATGCCACAAAATAATTGGACATGGAATGATTCGTTTAATAATGAGTTTCCAATCACGGTTTCTGGGTATGATGTAAATACCGTTGGTTTTGAAGAAGTAAAAGTTCAGTACAAGCCAAGTGCTTCTTCTGAATGGATTTTATTAGAAACGTACTACAGAAATGATGATGTAAAAGAAGCCAATTCAGGAGTAGAAGAAGCTCCGTTGTTACCAACAAGTGGAAATACATTTACATATAACTGGAAAATAGACAATACATTTATTGACGGAAAATATGATGTTAGAGCAATTAGTAGTTGTGCATTGGCAGAGAATACATCTGAAATTTTATCTGGAGTTATTGACAGAAGAAAACCAGCACCTTTTGGAGTACCTCAACCTAGCGACGGTATTTTATCGGCGGGAGAAGATGCAAGTATTCAATTTACAGAAACAATCAATAGTAATTTATTGTCTGTAGCTAATTTTGATGTACGTGGCGTCTTAAATGGAGGAATCATAAGACATGATGCAAGTATTGCGTTTGATGGCAGTACAAATACCTATGCAAAAGCAACAAATTTAAACTTAGAAAACAAGCCATTTACAATAGAGTTTTATGCTAAGAAAAACGCAAATAATATAGATCAAATTTTCTTAGCGCAAGGAAGTGATCCTGCAACTGAAATGCTATTCGGAATTAATAGTTCAAACAGATTTTATTTTAGTTTGGCAGGTAGCAGAGTAACATCCGAACAAACCATGAATAACAATTGGCATCATTATGCGGTCACATACGATCCGTTAAGAGCTGATGTAACTTTATATATAGATGCTTTGATGGAGGTAACAGACAATTCATTTGTGGTGTTGAGTAAATTAAAAGAAGACGTATATTTTGGTAAATCTAACATTGGAACTTCAAATCCATTGAATGGAAATATACATGAAGTGAGGATTTGGTCGAAAGCATTAACGACAGGTCAAGTAAATCTTTCAGCAACAAAAAGAATGGTTGGTAATGAAGCTGGATTACTTCACAATTGGGAGTTTGAAGAAGCGCATGGTTTGTTAGCTCTTGACAAGGTTAGGGGAAAGCATGCTGAGATGAATGCCAATTGGGCAGTAGGATTATCGGGGTATGGGTTGAGATTAGATGCCGCAACAAATCAAGCAGAAACACAGTCAGTTGCCTTTGATAATATAAGTGATTTCACCTTTGAATTTTGGTTTAAATCAGATGGAGGTACTAATGAAACGATGCTTTCTAATGGAAAGGGAGATGGAACGGAAGCGAATACAAGTGGATGGTCTGTTGGAATTGATACTTTTGGTAAGATAGCCGTTGAAAGCAACGGTAATAGTTTACAAAGTGCAACTGTGGTAACAGATAATAAATGGCATCATATAGCTGTAGTTGTAAATGCTAGAGGGAATGCAGTTCTGTTTTTAGATGCACAAGAAGAAAGTTTTATAAGTACTTCTTTATTGAATGGTTTTGGAGGGTCAAAAATAGCTTTAGGAAAACGTATTTGGTATGAAGGGATTACTGAGTATACAGATCAAAAGTTTTCTGGAAGCATCGATGAGCTAAGAATTTGGAATTCTGCAAGAAAGGTAAAACAAATAAATAGAGATAGATTTAATAATCTTTCAGGGGATGAGCCAGGTTTGGTAGAGTATTATTCATTTGAAACGTTCTCTGTAAATGGTTTTGGAATTACAGAAGTAGTTCAAAGTGAAAACAATTCTTCTGTAAGCACTTCGAAATCTACTCAGAATGTTGTCTTAAACGGCGCTAGTTTTACGCAAACAACACCCGTTATAAAATTAAAAAGACCTGTTGAGGTTGTAAATATTAGTTATGCAGTTAATAATGATAAAGTAATTATCAATTTAAATGCGGAAGCAAGTAAAATAGAAAATGTACAATTAGATTTTACTGTTTCTTATGTAAAAGATGTAAACGGTAATGAAATACAATCACCTATCACCTGGTCTGCTTATGTGGACAAGAATCAGGTAGTTTGGCAAGAGTCAGTGTTTAATTTAGAAACTTTAAATGGGGAAGAATTGAATTTTGAATCTAAAATATTTAACAACTCAGGAGAGAGTAAGACTTTTGAAATTACCAATATTCCTAGTTGGTTAACCGTAAGTCCAACTTCGGGAACTGTTGGGCCATTAACAACTGTGCCTGTAAGTTTTAAGGTGTCAGATGAGACAAATAATGGAACATATCAACAAGATATCTTGTTGACAACAGATTTTGACTTTGCCGAGAAATTAAATGTAAATGTAGCCGTAAAACAGCCTTTGCCGGCTAATTGGACAGTAAACCCAACGGATTATGAGTATTCAATGAATGTAGTGGGGCAAATTTCATTCGATGGTATTCTTTCGAGGGATGAGGGGAATGTTTTGGCTGCTTTTGTTGGGGATGAGTGTAGAGGTTTGGTGAATATACGACACATTTCTACCTTTGATAATTACCAAGCATTCTTATCAATTTATAGCAACCAAGCTACAGGAGAAGTTTTAGAATTCAAGGTATGGGAAGCAGCAACAGGTGTTGTTCATTCGGGAATCAACCATAACCTATCGGTGGATACATTTCTTGGAGATTTGTTTGAAGGTACAAGTGCAATTCCAAAATTGTTTAGTACAACAAATATAATTTCTGGCTCCATTGAAGTTCCAGATGGTTGGAAATGGATCTCATTTAATTTGGAAGGATCTGACCTGAATGCAACAAATACTTTGTTAGGAGATTTAAATACAGAAACAAATGATGTGATTAAAACAAGAATCAATGTCAGTGATGGGTCTGGTGGTTTTACACAAAAACCTTTGTTTGATAAGTTTGAAGCTTCCGTGCCTACTTGGTATGGTAGTATTAGTAATAATGGTGCTTTTGATACGGGTGTATTGTATAAAATAAAAGTTTCAAATGCAGGAACTATTCGATACGAAGGAGCGCCAGTGAATCCTATAAACCATGAGTTGAACTTGGTTGAAGGATGGAATTATATTGGGTATACTGGAAATCAAAAAATTGAGATCAATGAAGGGTTGAATAATTACCAAGCAACTGATGGAGATTTGATTAAGAACCAGTATTATTCAGCGATCTATGATTCTAATTATGGTTGGCTTGGAAGTTTGACTATTCTAAGTCCTAACGATGGATATATGTTAAAAACGGCAATTTCACACACGTTTAAATATCCTGCGTTTAATTCATCAGTCGGTGCAAGAGTAAATACAAAACAGAAAAGTAATACGTCTGCTGCTCCATGGAATTCAATTGGAAATCAATTCTCAGAGAATATGACGATTATAGCACACTTGTCTGAAGATTCAGATAGAGACGGTGTTTTAGGAGCTTTTGTAGACGGAACATGTAGAGGGTATACATATCCGGTTTATAATCCAGTACTAGATCAAAACATGTATGTTCTTACATTAGCTGGTCGTATTGAAAATGAACGGGTGTCTTTTAAATATAAGGACAACGACAGCGATGCATTTATGGACGTGAATGAAACCATAGCTTTTTCTGAAAACAGTGTCAAAGGAGTTTTAGATAATCCTGTAGCGATTACCTTAACAGAAGGACTAAAAGAGGCAGCTTCAGTTTTAGAAGTCTATCCAAATCCATTTAAAGAAAATGTGAAGATTGATGTCGACTTGTCAGAACAATCAGAGATCGTTCTTTCAGTATATGACAGTAGCAATAGGTTGATTAAAACAGAACATCTTGGGGAGTTCGATATGGGTAAACATACGATCGATACCAATCATAGAGAGTTGGCTCAAGGAGTGTACTTCTTTATGATAAAAATAAATGATACCGTTTTTGTTGAAAAAGTAATTGTATTAAATGATAATTAAGAAAATGATGAAAAATAGAATACAGAGTATACAGCTAATTTTGATTTTGTTTGGAAGTTTTCATTTATTTGGACAACCAGATTGGACAGTGAACACTGCAGATTACATTTTGGACGCAGAAATAGTCGCTAGTTTAGTAATTAGCGATGAGGTCTCATTAGACGCAGCTGATATGGTTGCAGCATTTGATGCTGAAGGAAATGTTCGAGGGGTAGCCAGTTTGTCGTTTTTTAATTTCACGAATACATATGTGGCTTACTTAACTGTTGTTAGTTCAAGTTATGGAGATGCATTGACGTTTAAAATTTATGACGCAAGTGAGGATGCAATTTATTTATCAGGCAATGCGCCTATTGTTTTTGAATCTAATTTAAGTTTAGGAAGTCCATTTAGTCCCTATGTGGTTGTTAGTTCTATTGAAGTAGTTGGGATTGAAGAAAGTAAAATTGAAGGATTTTCCTTTTATCCTAACCCCGTTAAAGATGTTTTATATTTAAAATCGATTTCTGAAAAGTTGGAATCCATATTTATTTACAACGCTTTAGGGAAATTAGTTTTGTCCAAAGAAATAGAAGGGTTTTATATGGAAGTTGGATTGAGTCAATTGCCAAAAGGAACTTATTTTATAAAAGTAATTTCAGGAGCTGTTTTTGAAGTGATCCCTTTGCTTAAAAATTGATTTTATAAAAAGGCAACAATATAAAATTGTTGCCTTTTTATATTGCATTCGTATATAATAATTTACTACTTACCTCTGTTCTTTTATTTATATTTAGTTTTTCATATAAATTTCGGGTATGGTATTTAACAGTGTTTATAGAGACAAATAATTCTTCTGCTATTTGTTTGTTGTTCATTCCTTTCGAAATCTGTAATAATACATCCGCTTCTCTATCTGTTAATTTATGTATAGAGATTAATTCAGCAATCTTTTGTTCTGTTTTTGAGAGAGAATTTTCTGAATCTTTGTTTTCCTCAAGTTCGTTTTCTAAGACATTTATTTTCTTAATATGTTGTTTTATTTCATTTAGGTAATTTTCGTTTTCTTCTTGGATTTTTTTGACACGATATGTAATGCTATAACTTAAAATGAGCATTTCAAATAAGGCTCCTATTTTTATAGAATGCAGAGGAAAAGAAATCCAATTGAGACCAAGGTTTAATGGTACCGTAAAGCCAATTGCAGAAATAAAGACCAAGCTGTAGCCTATTACAGAAAATTTAGCATAGATTTTATCTTTCATAGCAAGAATTCCAAGGTACATGTAGTAGGATAAAAGAAATAAGCCGACTAGATCTCCAATCGAAAAATATATAAATTTTTTTGTGTAGAGAAATGTTGCATACAAGAAGAAAGCCAATGTGATAGTTACTACTGTAATAATTTTACTTTTTGGAAATACGTGGTAATGACCTAATAGTAGTGAAACAAAAATACCAGAAGATAGAGGAAGTAAAAGATGCATTGTAATACCAATATAGGGTACGTATTCTTTAGGAATCCATATATTCATAAAGCCATCGTAATCCATGAGAACAATATTTGATACAATGACAAAAAAACAATAGGCTAAAAAGGTAACTTCTTTCATCGAAAAGTAAAAGAATAGGTTGACTACTATAATCATAAAAACAAAGCCATAGTACCAACCGTTTTTCAGATAATTAAGCTTTTTATTGAGGTAATAATCATTTAAATAGGTGACCTTAATTGGGAAATCTACATGTTTCGTAAAATGGACTTTAAAATAATAATTGGATGCCGTTTTATAAGTGAATTTAAATGCGAACCCGTTAGGGTCTATGTTTTTTTCTAGTTCTATAATTTTTTTAGAACCTTGATATATTTCGATAAAATCAATTGTGTTTCCTTCCATATCAAAAACCAATTCAGTTCCTGTTTTTTGCGATTTTATTTGTACATCAAACCAATACCAACCATTTCTATAGCCCAATTTAGAGCCTTTAAGAGGTTTGAAATTAGTCTTTTGAATTTGATAAATGTTTTTAGAATTGCTCTTTTGGTATGAGATTTTTTCAATAAGAGTTGTTTCTTTATTGCACGAAGAAAAAAGGGCAACAATGAAGAATAGGAGTATGTGTGTTTTTCTTTTGTTCAAGATAAATATCATTAGGTAATTAATAGACTTACAGCTTCGTTTTTAGTTTTGATATTTAATTTTTGATAAATATTTCGTGTATGATACTTTATGGTATTTAATGAGACAAACAGTTCTTCCGATATTTTCTGATTTGTATACCCTTTTGAAAGACAGATTAATACATCAACTTCTCTTATTGTTAGGGAATGAGTTGTTTTTAAGTTTTCTATTTTTGAAATTAGTGATTCGTTCTTGTCTACTTTAGACTGAGAATCTATTTTTTCTTCTAGGTTATAGAGCTGTTTTATGTGATTTTGAATTTCATTTCTTATAATTTCATTCTCTTCCTTCATCATTTTTACTCTGTACGTTATTGCATAGGTTAGAACAAGCATTTCAAAAAAAGCAGCAAATTTTAAGGTTGACAAAGAAATAGAAATAGTAGATACACCTAAACCCATTGGTAAAATGTAAAAGATTCCACTAAACAAAAGCAGGCTATATCCAATGACAAAAAATTTAGAAAAACTATTTTTACCAAGTGTTATAAACCCTAGAATCCAATAATAACATAATGCAGCAAAAGCAACGAAATTTGCAATTATATAATAAATTTGTTTATTCGTATAGAGATGGAGGAAATAGATAAAAAGAGAGACCGCTAATAATGTTGCTCCTGTTTTTTTACTTTTAGGGATATACCTATGTAGGTTTAGAAATTCAGTTGCAAACAAAACTCCAGTAAGAGTAGCAATAAAATGAGAAATACTATGCGTGAAATAACGTGTACTTGGGGAGGTAATAAAATTACAAAAGCCATCGTAATGTGAAAACACGAAATTAATTGTTATTAAGAATAGCGCGTACAATAGAAATAAGGTCTCTTTTAATGAAAAATAAAAAAATAAATTGATGACAAACACCATAAAAACCAAGCCATAATACCATCCGTTTTTGAAGAGATAGGTTAATGATGTTGCTTGATGCTGTTCTGTTGTAACTACAGTTAAAGGAAAATGAACTTGAATAGGAAAGTTTACTTTTATATAGTAGATGGTTGCTCCTAGGTTTTTTATTTTAAGTGCAATGTTGGTCAATCCAATATTGTTATTTATCCCAGTGATTTTTTGGGTCTCATTGTATACTTCTATGAAATCAATGCTACTCTCGTTTATTTTAAATATAATCTCTTTTTTAGTAGCAATATTTTTTAATTCAACCTTAAACCAATAGACTCCATTAACAATATTGATTTTTGATGTGTTGGTTGGTGAAAGTTTTTGAGTTTTGATTGCAGACAAGTCAAAGTGTTTGTCTTCTATATAAGAAAGAGATTTTATAAAACCTTCTTGTTTGATCGTGTTTTTATTTTGTGAGTGGCCTAGGTAACCAGTAAGAAAGCAACTAGCGATAAGCAGTCCGTAAAATATATATCTCCTCATAAGTAAAAAGAACAGCAATGTATTAAAATGAGCACCATAATAAAAAATGAAGAAATTCTTAGGTCAAAATTTTCAACTCTTTTAGTAGCTTCTCTTAGCTGAATTTTGCAGACTATATGAGTGTAAATTCATCGATGAAATGGTTCTTATATCGGTCTTTTCGAATCTTTTTAAAATGTTTTTTCACATTTTTGTAAAATGTGACTTCAAGTCTAATCACTGTTTTTTAGATTTCTCTACCCCTAAATATCCCTAAAATTTTGTAGTTAGACTTTCCGTCACTTTTTGTTATTGTTTTAATTTTTTTCGAATTTTTTTATTTTTAGTCAAAAGGGTGTTTATTTTAAAAACGGAGCCAAAACTATAACAGAGCGCAACAATAGTAACGAGTATCATTATGTTTTTTGTCGCAGTAAATGAAAAATAAGCTCCCCATGCTAGGGAGAGAACGATCAACGAGAAGATTACTTCTTTATTTAGAGAATTAATTCTAGTGATGTTTTTGTTTAAAGTATCTTCTAGAGATTTTAAAGGAATGTTATTTTCCATTTGTTATATTTTTAACAAAAATAAGAATGTAGCGCTTTTTAGCACCCATACTTTAGGGTAGTATTTTAGTGTTATTAGGGTTTTATAGTAATATTTGTTAGGGGAACTAGTCGACAAGCAATTTGGCTGTGATTTCTGTTTTGTTTTTGACATCTAGTTTTTCGTATAAATTTCGAGAGTGAAATTTTACGGTATTGATAGAAATAAATAAAGATTCAGCAATTTTACTTTGGTTGTAACCTTGTGAAATAAGTTGCAAAACATCTGCTTCACGATCGGTCAAATTATACCTTTTAGTTAGGTTTTCAATTTTTTGATTCAAGTTTGTACTGTTGGAACCTTTACTGTCTAGTTTCTCTTCTAGTTGTAAAATATGTTTCAGATGTTGTCCAATTTCAAATTGTATTTGAATCGATTGCTTTTGCATTTTCTGAACACGATAGGTAATGGCATAGGTTAATATTAACATTTCTACCAAGGCTCCTATTTTCAAATGGTTTAGTGATAAGCTCATGAAAGACAATCCAAAGTTTAAGGGAATTAAAAAGAAAATGGCCACAAAAAGTACCATGACATATCCAATCACAAAGAAAATGGCGGACGTCTCTTTTTTGAGTGTGAGTAATCCTAAAAACCAATAATAGGTTAAAATAGACATGCCTATCAAATCACCAATTGCGCAAAAAAGAAAATCATCAGTTATGAAAAAGGTGGCATACATCACAAAGTTTAAAATTAAAACGACCGTTCCTATAATGTTTGCTTTGGGTTGATGTGTTTTTAGATTTAAAAATTTTGCAGCAAAAAGGACTCCAGAAACCTGTATTATATAGTGCGTAAGTATGATATAGAAATCACTGTTTTCTAGTGAGAATATCCAGTAGCAAATCCCATCAAACCCTGTATATGCAAGGTTTAACATAGCTAAAAAACAACAATAATACAGATATGTTCTGTCTTTTAAAGACACGAAAAAAATCAAGTTAATTATAAAAACCATAAATGACAAACCGTAATACAAGCCTGCTTTTAAAAAAAAGGAATTCTTGGAGCTTGTAAAATTAGCTGAATTCATTACCGTTAGAGGGAAATGGACTTGTCTCTTAAAAAGTGCTTTTACATAATAATGTATGGAAACAGGTTTGTTTACTTCAATTGTGATGGAGCTGTTCCAAAGGGAAGCTTGTTTTGTTGCAATTAATGAAGAATTTGAAAATAGAGTAACTTCTTTGATGGATGGTTCGATAAAATCAAATACAAGTAAGTTTTCTGATATGGCTAGTGAGTCTAATTCGATCTTAAACCAATACACGCCATTTTCATGACTAATGCGTGGGTTTTCTATAGGTGTGAATAGTTGCTTTTGAATAGAGTTTTTATCAAAGTGATTGTCCTTAATAAAGCTTATTTTTTGAACTAGATTAGGCTTGTCTTGTTTGGTGGGGCTATTTGCATTTCCAAAAAATGAGGTAAGGAAAAATGCAATTAATAATAAAAAACGGGGGATATTTTTCATAGTGTTTTTAACAAGTATCAAAAATAATAAAATATGTTTAGTATTAATTATGTATTTGAACTAAAAAATCCCGTAACGACTGCGTTACGAGATTTTATTATTATAATAAAAAGAAATAAATTAAGCCAACGCTTTTTTTATTCTTTCAATAGCTTCTCTTAATTGTTCTTCTGAAGCAGCATATGACATACGAATACAGTCAGGTGCGCCGAAAGCTTCTCCTGTTACTGTTGCTACATTTGCTTGTTCTAGAAGGAACATTGATAGATCAGATGCATTTTTAATTTTTTGTCCTTTGATTGTTTTTCCAAAGAAATAAGAAACATCAGGAAAAACATAAAATGCTCCTTCTGGAATATTTAATTTGAATCCTTTTACTTTTCCTAACAATTCTAAAACGATGTCTCTTCGTTTTTTAAATTCATCTACCATGTATCCAATTTTGGTTACAGGAGCATCTAAGGCAGTAATTGTAGCTCTTTGAGCAATACAGTTTGCACCAGAGGTAATTTGTCCTTGTAGTTTTGTGCATGCTTTAGCAATCCATTCAGGAGCACCGATATAACCAATTCTCCAACCAGTCATTGCAAATGCTTTAGCAACACCGTTTACTGTAATTGTACGATCATACATACTTTCGATTGCAGCAAAACTAAAGTTTCCAGCTCCGTAGTTGATATGCTCATAAATCTCATCAGAGACAACGAAAATTTGAGGATGTTTTTCTAAAACTTTAGCCAATGCTCTGTATTCTTCTTCAGAATAAATAGTCCCACTAGGGTTGTTAGGTGAGTTGAAAAATATCAACTTAGATTTTGGCGTAATTGCAGCTTCTAATTGTTGAGGTGTAATTTTAAAATCAGTATCAATGCTTGAAGGTATTTCAACATAAGTAGCTTCTGACAAAATAGAAATGGCAGAGTAACTTACCCAGTAAGGTGCTGGTAATAAAACTTCATCACCTGGGTTTAATAATACCTGTGCGATATTCGCGATAGACTGTTTAGCACCGGTAGATACGACTACTTGATTTGGGTTGTATGAAAGATTGTTGTCTCTTTTAAATTTCTTACAGATAGATTCACGCAAGTCTAAATATCCATTAACAGGACTGTAAGAGTTATAGTTGTCCTTTACAGCTTGAATGGCAGCATCTTTAATGAATTCAGGAGTGTTAAAATCTGGTTCACCTAAACTTAAACTGATAATGTCTTTTCCTTGTTCTTTCAATTCTCTTGCTTTAGCAGCCATTGCTAAAGTTGCAGAAGTTGGTAAGCTGTTAATTCTGTTTGATAATTGTTTCATTGTAAATAAGTGTTGATTCGAAGCGTTTTAAATAGACTTTTTTAAGTGATGTATTTAATGTGGTAACTTTTTATTAATGATATGCAGGATTTACTCCTAATGTTTTTAACTGATTAAAATGTTCCACCAAAGCCTTAGTCATGGTTTTGTATTCATGGTAAGGAAGATTAAACTCTCTAGCTGTTTCTTTTACAATCTTAGCTAGTTTTCCGTAATGTATATGTGAAATATGAGGGAAAATATGATGTTCTACTTGATGATTCAATCCACCTGTACAAAAAGTTACAAACTTGCTGTTTGCTGCAAAATTAGACGTTGTATACAATTGGTGAATTGCCCAAGTATGTTCTAAATTCCCATCCTTGTCTGGAAGTGGCATAGCTGTTTTTGGCACTACATGTGCTAGTTGGAATACCAAACTTAAAATAAGTCCTGCGGTATAATGCATAGCAAAAAAACCTATCAATACTTTCCACCATGAAATGTCTAAAGTCATGATTGGTAATACTATCCAAAAAGCATAATATAAAATTTTAGAGATAATTAAAATAGTCCACTGAGTAGTAGGATTAGGAAGTTCTCCATATGCTAGTTTCTTTTTCAAATATCTACTCGTTTGTTTGAAATCGGTAGTAATAGCCCAGTTAATAGTTAGTAGTCCGTAAACAAAAACAGAATAGTATCGTTGTAAACTGTGCATTTTTATCCATTCAGAATGTTTTGAAAATCGGATAATTCTACCAGCATCAATATCTTCATCGTGCCCTTTTACGTTTGTAAAAGTATGGTGCAATACATTATGTTGTACTTGCCAGTTGTATACATTTCCTGCTAGAATATACATGCTACCTCCCATCAATTTATTTACCCATTTCTTGCTAGAAAACGAATCATGATTGCTGTCATGCATCACATTCATTCCTACACCTGCCATTCCTACTCCTGATACAATCATAAGTAGTAACATTGCCCATTGAGGAAGGTCTGTAGTCAGAACAATACTATATGGGATAAATAATAAAGCAAACATAAGTAGTGCCTTGCTATATAATTTCCAATTTCCTGTACGTGCTATTTTATTTTCTTTAAAATAACTGTTTACTTTTTTATTCAAAGTCCTAAAGAACTTTGCTTTGTCATCTCTTGAAAAAGTTATTGTTTTCATATGTACCTTATTGATGACGCAAAAATAAACCTTTTTTGGCTCAAAAAAATTTAATATTTGATAATTATATCACATATTATAGCTAAAAGATGTTACTTTTGACCCTTATTAATTAGAATTATGAAAATACTAAAAAAATACTTTCCAGATCTTAATGAATTGCAGATTCAGCAATTTGAAAAGTTGGAAGTACTTTATAAGGACTGGAACTCAAAAATTAATGTAATTTCTCGTAAAGATATAGATGAGCTATACGTACGACATGTTTTACATTCGTTAGGAATAGCGAAAGTACAGCCGTTTCTTCCGGGTTCTAAGGTTTTGGATGTCGGCACAGGTGGTGGCTTTCCGGGGATTCCTTTGGCAATTATGTTTCCTGAGACACATTTTTATTTAGTAGACTCCATCGGTAAAAAAATTAAAGTTGTACAAGGAGTTTCTGAAGCATTGGGTTTAAAAAACCTGAAAGCACAGCATATCCGTGCAGAAGAGGTGAAAGGTGAATTTGATTTTATTGTTAGCAGAGCAGTAACGACCATGCCTGATTTTGTAAAGTGGGTGCGTAAAAAAGTAACTAAAAAGCAAAATCATGAGTTGAAAAATGGTATTTTGTATTTAAAAGGTGGAGATTTAACAGAAGAGCTCTCCGTTTTTACGAGTACTACTTTGTATGATCTTTCTGATTATTTTAATGAGGAATTTTTTGAAACTAAAAAAGTGGTGCATTTACCAATAAAATATAAACCGTGATAGGTTAAATTCAACGCGTCAATTCCTCAATTATATTTTTATGATTGGGGAATTTTTTTTGGATTTCATTTCTTTTGGCAAGTTGAAAATCATCAAAATCAAAACCAGGAGATACGGTACAGCCTACTAAAGAATAACTGTTTTTTTCGTTTACAGTAGCTCCAAACCAATAACCACCCGGAACTGTATATTGCGGAAAATGGTCGTTTAGGATAGTGTTACCAAGAATAACTTTTGAGTAAATACCATCGGGTGAAATTTGATGAATAGTAATTGTTGATCCTTCATAGAAATGCCAAGTTTCATCTTGGTTTATCTTGTGAAATGCTGAAAAGGAATCAGATTTTAAAAGGAAATAAATTGAAGTACAAAAATTGCGATCTCCTCCATAAGATTCTGACAAATTATTTTTGTGAATTGTTCCTGTACTACGATATGTCTCTTTATAATACCCACCTTCAGGATGTGCTGCTAAATTCAACTTCTCAATAAGTAAATCTTCTCTTTTCATTTTTTAAAGATACTAATTACTTATTTTTTATTGATATGTAAAAAAGGTTTCTCAAATTTGACATTCAATTATATGATGATGCATACAGATAATCTTCCTTCTGATTCAAATTCCGAACAAGCGTTTTTGAAAAATAAAATTAAAGAAAAAACCAAAGAATTAGAGCGATTAGAGCGACTGGTATTGCCATTTGAAAACAATTTGGTTCGTGCCTTAGAAATGGAAATAATTGAAATACAGGAATTGACAAACCTATATAAGAAACTTCAAAAAGAAAAAAAAGAAAAACGATTATCACAAAAGAAGAAAGGTAAAAATTATATTGCACCAGTTGGCTTAATACCTGTTGAAATCTTTGAAGAGGAAGAGTCGGAGACGGAAAAGAAAGTTAGAAAATCTTTATATCGAGAAGCTATGGTTTGCGTGCATCCTGATAAGTTTTCTTTAGATAGTAAACAAAAAGAATTGGCTACTGATGTATCGGGTGAGCTAATAGAATTGTATCAGAACGGGTCTTTAGAAGAGCTAACAGCTTTTCATGCCTATGTTTTAAGTGGTGATCTAATAGATTTAAAAGATGTAATTCTAGTAGCGTCAGCTATGGGTCCTAATGAATACTTAGAGATTCAGTATCAGAAAATTACACTTGCATTAAGAGCCTTTAAAAAGAAACAAACGTATATTGTTCTTACAACATATTCAAATCCTTTAGACTTTCTTGATGAGCTTAGAACATATTATTCAGATAGAATATTTAAGCTAAGTAAACGAACAAGAAAAGCACGTACATCTTAAGAGAGCACTTCATCTTTAAAATACGACAGTTCAGTATGTAATACTTGTTGATGCTATGGAATTCAATGACTTTTGATATATAAATCAAAAGTATTATGAAAAGTAAAAGTGTCCTTGTAATAATAATTGTTTTTTGTGCTAATATACTTTGCGCACAAACGATTGTTGATGGAGTGGTCTTAGATCAAAGTAAAACTCCAATCGCCGGAGCAAATGTATATTTAAAGGGAACTTACGCAGGTTCTATGACAGACGAAAACGGTCGATTTGAATTTACAACTCAAAAAAAAGGCAAACAAATATTGATTGTATCTTATGTATCCTTCGAAACAAAAGAAATGGTGTTAGAGGTTTCTACAATGAAATCTATGGAAGTAAAATTAAAAGAAGATGTAAACTCTTTGGATGCAGTCGTAATTTCTGCAGGTACTTTTTCATCAGGGGATACTAGTAAAATAGCAACCTTAAAACCTCTAGATGTCGTTACTACAGCAAGTGCACTGGGAGATCCAATTGCTGCTTTTCAAACCATGCCCGGTACTTCTACAGTTGCGGAAGATGGTCGGTTGTTTGTAAGAGGAGGTGAGGCAGATGAAACACAAATATTTATTGATGGAATCCGAGTGTTTACTCCTTACTTAGCGACTGTAAATAATAGCCCAACGAGAGGACGCTATTCTCCATTTCTGTTTGAAGGAATGACCTTTTCAACAGGAGGCTATTCTGCCGAATATGGTCAAGCGCTTTCAGGTGTGTTATTATTAAACACTATTAATAAGCCTGAACAAGAGAAAACAGATGTTGGGATAATGAGTGTTGGTGCTTCGTTAGGGAATACGCAAATTTGGAATAAAAACTCTTTGAGTATCAATGCTTCTTATCTAAATTTAGATCCGTATAACGAATTGTTTCAAAATAGAAATAAATGGATCAAACCCTTTGAATCCCTTTCTGGAGAAACGGTGTATCGTCATACTTTTAAAAATGGCTTATTAAAAGTATACACGGCTTTTGATGCTTCTCGATTTGAGGTAATTCAAGAAGATGTTAATTTTGAGGAGGGAGTTCAGTACGCACTTGATAATGAAAATTTATATGTTAATACCTCCTATAAAGGAGCATTGAATGCTCATTGGTCTATTTCTACGGGAATGAGTTATACTTATGCGCAATCAAAGACTCATGTTCAGTCTAGTAATATAAAAGACATTGAAAATTCGATCCATGGGAAATTGAAATTCAAGCGTTTCTATTCAAATAGATTTCAAGTAAGTTTTGGAGGAGAATATTTTATTACGCAATTCGATGAGGGGTATTCAGATGAAACAACTCCAAATATAAATTATGGTTTTACAAAAAAAATAGGTTCGGTATATTCTGAAATAGATTTGTTTTTCTCTAAAGACTTGGCATTAAAAGCAGGTTTACGTGGTGAATATTCTCATTTGGAGCAAAAATATTCTTTGTCCCCAAGAGCTTCATTGGCTTATAAAGTCTCTAAGTTTGGTCAAGTATCTCTTGCGTATGGCGATTTTAAGCAAGCTGCATCAAATCAATATTTAAAGTTTGATGAGGATATCGGTAGTGCGCAAACCCAACATTATATATTAAACTATCAATTCAACAAAAACGGTCGAATTTTAAGGACAGAACTGTATGCCAAAAATTATGATAATTTGGTGAAGTACAATTCGGATTTACCTATGTCTTCAAGTGAATATTCTTCAGAGGGATTTGGCTATGCAAATGGATTGGATGTGTTTTGGAGAGACAATACCACTTTTAAAAACACAGATTATTGGGTGAGTTATTCTTATTTAGACAGTCAAAGAGATTTTAAAAATTATAAAACAGAAGCACAGCCTAATTTTGTAAATACCCATAATCTCTCTGTGGTCGTAAAACATTGGATAGAAGATTGGAAAAGTCAAGTTGGTTTGAGCTATACCTATGCTTCTGGACGGACATATACCGATCCTAATAAATTAGGTTTTTTAAATCAGAAAACGTCTGCTTATGGCAGCTTAAGTTTGAACTGGGCCTATTTAATATCACAACAAAAAATACTGTATTTCTCTGTCAATAATGTTTCGGGAAGGCAAAATGTGAATGGGTATCAATATTCAAATACGACAAATAACGAAGGCGTTTTTGAAAGCAGAGCCTTATTGCCAGCGGCAGATAGTTTCTTTTTTGTTGGGTTTTTCTGGACGATTAGTGAAAAAGGAACCGATAATCAATTGGATACTCTTTAAGAAGCGTAGAATATTACAATTCATCCTAGAAATGCCACAGTTCAGTTTAGAATTTTTTCTAACACGTCATATATAGAACATCTTTGTATCAACATTAAAAATCAATTTATCATGAAAAAAATTATCGCACTTTTAGCATTCAGTATCAGCATTGCTATAACAGGTCAAACAAATTATGAACAAGGCATGCAAGAAGCATTAGGATTATGGGGGCAGCATAAAAAAACGGAAGCCATTAATCTGTTTGAGCGTATCGCAAGTGCGGAACAAAATAATTGGATTCCTTATTATTATGCCGCTCAAATAGAGATTACATCAAGTTTTGGTTTAATAGATGAAAATTTATTAGGCGCGAAATTAAAAAAAGGGCAAGAGTATTTAGATCAGGCAAAAAGTGTTTCTAAAAACAACGCTGAAATTTTAATACTCCAGGCTTTGTTGTATACTTCTTGGGTTACTTATGATGGGGCTACTTATGGTAGAAAATATTCAAATAAAATAACGAAGTTGTATAAAAAGGCAAATAAACTAACCCCTCAAAATCCAAGAGCAATATCTTGTCAGGCAGAGTGGAATATTGGAAGTGCTAAATTCTTAGGAAAGGATACGCAACCATTTTGCAAAGATATTGAAAAATCTTTAGATCTTTTTGTTACATTTGAATTGCCATCACCTTTTTATCCAAATTGGGGTGAGGATCGTGCAAAAACTATACTTGCTAACTGTAAATCATACTGATGAATAGATTTTTGAAAAACATATTACTTGCTTTTGTAATAGGTGTAGTTGCTTTTTTACTGAGTAATTACTTTTACGGAGACTTCCAGTTTGATTCTTCCAAAGAGTTGTGGTTGGATTTCGGAACGAATCAATTGTATTCCTTTGTGTTGAGTTTTTCGAATGTTGGATTCTTTTATGCATTGGAGAAGATGAATTGGAAAAGTAAAAAATGGCCGATTCGTGTAATTGTAGGGATAATAGGTTCTGTTGTTATCACCTTAGTCTGTTTGTTTTTTCTAAGATCTTTTTCGGGAGTCTATCTAAGCGAATTGTCTTTTTCTGAGTTTTTGGATGCTGAAAAATGGGATTATTATGGATTCGGTTTATGGATCACCTTAACGATAGTTGTTGTTTTTCATGTTGTGTATCTTTATAAAAAATCACAAGAGAATAAAGTAACGGAATCACAGATTGTAGCAAAAACGGAAACTGCAAAATATGAATCTTTAAAGAATCAATTAGATCCTCATTTTTTATTCAATAGTTTAAATGTATTGACTTCTTTAATAGAAGAGAATCCCAAAAAAGCGGAGAAATTCACGACTGGTTTGTCCAAAGTATATAGATATGTGCTAGAGCAAAAAGACAAAAACTTGATTCCTTTGGAAGAAGAATTAAAGTTCGCAAAATCTTATATGGCCTTGCTGAAAATGCGTTTTGAAGACGGTGTAGAATATAGTTTGCCAGAACATATTAGCAATCCAGATTATAAGGTAGTTCCGTTGTCGTTGCAGTTACTGTTAGAGAATGCGGTAAAGCACAATATAATTACTTCAGGTACACCGTTGCAAATAAAAATTTACGAACAAGACGGATATTTGATTATAGAAAATAACAATAGACCCAAGGCGTCTCTTGAGAAAAGCACAAAAGTAGGGTTGGCGAATATTAAACAGCGCTATGCTCTAATTACAAAAAAACAAGTTGTGGTTATTTCTGATGCTGAAAAGTTTCAAGTAAAATTACCGCTGTTAACAAAAGAAATTAAAATCATGCAAACAGATTATATAAATCAGAGTGAAAAGTACATTCGAGCAAAAAAAAGAGTTGATGAACTGAAGGGGTTTTATTACGGCCTAGTTTCGTATTGTGTGGTAATTCCGTTTTTGATATTTGTGAATTATAGAACAAACTGGGAACATCAATGGTTTTGGTATCCTATGTTTGGTTGGGGGTTAGGTGTTTTTATCCAAGGTTTTCGATTACTAGGTTTTAACAGAGGTTGGGAGCAGAATAAAGTGAAACAATTTATGGAATCAGATCAGTTTTAAAGGTATGTGATGGAAGAAGAATTATCCAAGGAAGAGAGGTATACTAAAGCAATGCTTAAGGTAAAAGAGCTAAAAGGGTTTTATGGTCATTTGACTGCGTATTGTATTGTGATGCCATTTTTAGCTTATTTGAATTATAGCACCAGTCCTCAGTTTTACTGGTTTTGGTTTCCTCTATTAGGGTGGGGTTTTGGACTGTTTATGTATAGTCTTCAGGTTCTTGGTAGGACTTCAAAATGGGAAGAGCGTAAGATTAGAGAATACATGAACAATGAGAATTTTTAAAAGAAGCGAGTTATGAAAATAATCATTATTGAAGATGAAAAACCTTCAGCCAGAAGATTGACAAGAATGCTGGCAACTCTAGGGAGAGGTGTTATAGCAACATTACATTCTGTAGAGGAATCTATACTTTGGTTTCAGGAGAATGAGCATCCTGATTTAATTTTATTGGATATTCAATTGTCTGATGGTTTGAGTTTTGAAATCTTTGAAATAATAGAAGTGAAAAGTGCTATTGTTTTTACCACTGCTTACGATGAGTATGCTCTAAAAGCTTTTAAGCTGAATAGTATTGATTATTTATTAAAGCCAATAGATAATGAAGAACTAGAAAATGCAATAGAAAAATTCTCTAACAATCAGCTCACAAAGCAGTCGCTACAAGTGGACTTAAATCAGATTCGGAAGCTGTTGGTAAATCCTTTAGAACGAGTTTATAAGGAGCGTTTTACGGTTAAGATAGGCCAACACCTAAAAATGATTCTAATAGAAGATGTAGCGTGTTTTTATAGCGAAAATAAAGGAACTTATATTGCTACAAATAGCAAAAGGAATTTTTTAATAGACGGCACTTTAGATGATATTGATACTGATTTAGATCCTTTAAAATTCTTTAGAGTAAGTAGAAAATTTTATGTGAACATCAATGCTATAAAAGATATTGTAGCGTATACAAATAGTAGATTGAAATTGGTTTTATATTCTTTTTCTGAAACAGAAATAATCGTAAGCAGAGAGAAAGTAAAAGATTTTAAAAAATGGATTAGTTAAATCTACCACATAAAAAAAGTCGCTTTATAGCGACTTTTTTTGTTTTTGTAGTTGGAATTATACTTTCATAATCTCAGCATCTTTTACTGCATATGCTTCGTCAATTTTTTTGATACTTGAATCTGTAAGTGTTTGAACAGTTGCTTCGGCATCTTTTTTGGCATCGTCAGAGATGTCTGTTTTTTTAATTTCGTTGTTCGCATCTTTACGAGCGTTTCTGATACTTACTTTTCCGTGTTCGGCTTCAGCTTTTGCCATTTTAGACAATTCACGTCTGCGTTCTTCTGTAAGCGCAGGAACATTTATAATGATACTTTCTCCATTATTCATTGGGTTGAAACCTAGATTTGCAATTAAAATTCCTTTTTCAATAGCTGGAATCATTTGTTTTTCCCAAGGTTGTACAGAAATAGTTCTGGCATCAGGAGTATTGATGTTTGAAACTTGACTCAATTGAGTTTGTGCCCCATAATAATCTACCATAACGCTTCCTAACATACTAGGGCTCGCTTTACCAGCTCTAATGTTGCTGAATTCTTTAATCAAATGATCAATAGCATGGTTCATTTGCTCTTTAGCACTATCAATGATAAATTCTACTTCTTCGTTCATAATGAATATTTAATTGTTCAGGTTTTGTTTTTTTTCAGCAACTAGCGTTCCTATTTTTTCTCCAGAAAGAAGCTTTTGTAGGTTTCCTTCGGTATCCATATCAAATACAATGATAGGTAAGTTATTTTCTTGACTCAGAGTAAAAGCAGTCAAGTCCATTATTTTTAAACCTTTGTCAAGTACTTCTTGGTATGTAATATTGTCAAATTTTGTAGCAGTCGGATCTTTTTCTGGGTCAGCAGAATAAATTCCATCTACACGAGTTCCTTTTAATATGACATCAGCCGATACTTCAATAGCTCTTAAAACAGCAGCAGTATCAGTTGTGAAATAAGGGTTTCCTGTTCCGGCACCAAAAATAACAACACGCCCTTTTTCTAAATGACGTACAGCTTTACGTTTTATATAAGGTTCAGCAACCTGCTCCATTTTAATAGCAGTTTGCAGGCGAGTACTCACACCCGCAGATTCAATAGCACTTTGTAATGCCAATCCGTTGATACATGTAGCAAGCATTCCCATATAATCTCCTTGTACACGATCCATTCCGTTACTAGCTCCAGCAACACCTCTAAAAATGTTACCACCTCCAATAACAATAGCCACTTCTACACCAGTATCTACAATAGTTTTAATCTCCTGAGCATATTCAGCTAATCTTGCAGGATCAATACCATATTGGCTCTTTCCCATTAATGATTCTCCACTCAGTTTTAATAATATTCTTTTGTAGTTCATGTGCTCTATTTTTGTGCAAATATAAGTGTTTTGATATTCTTTGTTAAAAGAATTCTCTAAATATTCGAAGTTTTTGGTCAAAAAAAGAGGCTGTCTAAAAAGACAGCCTCTGAGTTGTATGTGATAGATTTAGAAAGGTAAATCATCCGGTTCGTTACTGCTAGCAGCTGGAGCGCTAGTAGTTTCGAAGCTGTTTCCTGCAGGTGCACCTGCAGCTTGTGCTGCTTCAATTCTCCATCCTTGGATAGAGTTGAAATATTTTGCTTCTCCTTGTGGGTTCACCCATTCTCTACCTCTTAAGTTGATAGAAACAGTAACATCTTGTCCAACATTAAAGTTGTTTAATAAGTCACATTTATCTTGAACAAATTCTACCAAAATCATCTGAGGGTATTGCTCTTCAGTAGTAACAACCATGTCACGTTTTCTGAATCCATTACTACCAAACGTTTGCTCTGCATTTATCAATTTAACCTTTCCTGTTACTTGCATTTCTTTATAAATTAAATTAGTTTTTCTGTATCCTTAAAAAAAGAGTAAGACAAATTTATAATTTTTCTTCTTTATGGTCTCGTTTTTTTAAATATGTTTCTTGAAACTTATCAACATTTTTAGATATAATTCTTACAAAAATGAAATTCAACTCATTATTTCGTACAATATTACTTTTTTTTTTCGTTCTTGCTGAGTAACTTTTTTACAAAGTAATTTGTTTTAGATTGATATTAATATTTTAAATAGGAATAAGTATGAGCTATGGATCAAGGAAAATATATTCTAAATACATTATTGTAACAGTTTCTTTTGTAATTGTAGTAGCTATTTTGTGGAATACCTATGACTTTTCTAAAAGGTTCAAAACAAATGAACGTTCAAAAATGGAAATCCTTGCCAAAGCCTATGATCGCTTTGGAAGTTCAGATTTGGATCAAGATTTTTCTTTAGAAGCTAAAATTATCGAGAGCAATCACAATATTCCAATGATTGTTACGGATGCGAGTGGTACTATTTTAATGAAAAGAAATTTAGACTCTATAAAGGCTTTAGATATGGAATATCTAAAGAGTCAATTGGAAATTATGAAAGGTGAAAATTCACCAATAATTATTAAATACTTACAAGACAAACAATATGTTATTTATTATAGAGATTCTGATTTGTTAACAAGGTTGAAATATTACCCTTTGACATTGTTGTTGATTTTGGCGCTGTTTTCTGGTATTATTTATTTGGTGTTTAAATCCAATAAAGTCTCTGAACAAAATAAATTATGGACGGGTATGGCAAAAGAAACCGCCCATCAGATAGGTACACCTTTGTCTTCTCTTATGGGCTGGGTAGAGCTGATGAAATTAGAAAATGCAGTTCCAGAAATTGTTCCAGAAATTGAAAAAGATATTACAAGGTTAAATATTATTGCAGAACGGTTTTCGAAAATTGGATCTATTCCAGAAAAAAAACCAACGGATGTAGTGATTGTTTTGAAAAATACGATAGAATATTTCGAATCTAGAAGTTCAAAAAATATTCATTTTTCTTTTAAAAGCGCTCAAGATACTTGTACTGTGAATGTAAATGATCAATTATTTACATGGGTTTTAGAGAATTTGATTAAAAACTCTATAGATGCAATGGCAGGAAAAGGTTCGTTAGATATTCACCTTGGAACTACTGATAAGAACATGATTATTTCAGTGAAGGATACTGGGAAAGGAATTGCTAAAAATCAGTATAAAAAAATATTCTCACCAGGGTTTACTACAAAAAAAAGAGGATGGGGGTTAGGACTGTCTTTGTCTAGAAGAATTGTAGAAGATTATCATTCTGGTAAAATATATGTCAAAACATCTGAATTAGAAAAGGGATCTACTTTTGAAATGAAAATTCCTGTTTAGGCTCTTATATGCTCTGATATTTTAGCAGCCAATGCAATAAACTCTTCAGAATTCATTTTGGCTTTAGGAGAGGAGAAATTGGCATCGCTCATAGAATTTAAAGGTATTAGATGCACATGTGCATGAGGCACTTCTAATCCAATAACGGTCAGTCCAACTCTGTTACAAGGAATTACTTTTTCTATGGCAAAAGCTATTTTCCGGGCATAAATAAATAGTGCCGTGTATGTCTCTTCATCCAGAGCAAACAATTTGTCAACCGGTTTTTTAGGTATTACTAAAGTGTGTCCTTTTGCATTGGGATTGATGTCTAAAAATGCATAAAAGTCTTCGTTTTCTGCAATTTTATAAGAAGGAATTTCTCCTTTAATGATTTTTGTAAAAATAGTATCCATGATTAAAAAAGTTCTTTGTGGGTTGGTTTAAAAGTTGTCAGTTTGAGTAAAAGTCAAAACTGAAATTTAAATGTTATAAAAAATAGAGACATTATCTTTTATAAATAATAACTCAGGTATTTGTGTTTAAAAGTAGAAAATCCTTTTCGTTTTATGAAAAGGATTTTAAATTTTTAAGTTAAAAGTGCCCTTAGACAGGCTTAGAGTGCCTTTTTAAAAGCGGAGACTGAGCCTGTCGAAGTCTCTTTTTATTGTCTAGAAATTTCCAGAATTTCAAAGTTCATAATTCCGTTAGGAACTTTAACTTCTGCAAATTCACCAAGTTTTAAACCTAATAAACCTTTCCCAATAGGCGAATTTACAGATAATTTACCGTTTCTGATATCTGTTTCAGAATCAGCAACTAAGGTGTAGGTGAATTCCATTTTATTAGCCGTATTTCTTAATTTTACGACAGAATGGATTAATATCTTTGATAAATCTAATTGAGATTCGTCTAAGATCCTTGCGCTAGCGACTACGTTTTTTAGCTTTGCTATTTTGAATTCTAAATGAGACTGCTCCTCTTTGGCAGCATGGTATTCTGCATTTTCACTCAAATCTCCTTTGTCTCTTGCGTCAGAAATTTCTGTGGTTACGCGGGGTCTTTCAAAAGATTCTAGATGGTCTAACTCATCTTTTAATTTTTTCAATCCTTCAGCAGAATAGTAAGATATATCACTCATAACTTTTTCTTTTTATAAAACAAAATCTCATTGCTAGTAATTGCCAATGAGATCAATGACAAATATACAAATTATTTGTAAATTGCAGCCTAATTCAGTCAACCCCTGTAGTATTATGAAAAAATATATTTTCTTCCTTTTTTTAGCTTTTGGATTGAATGCTTGTTATGATGAAAATTATGAAGATAATAATTTGATACCTAATCGTGTATTTAACTTCACCAAAAATTTGAATTTACCTGAAAACCAAGGATTGTTGGTTCCTTTTGGATATGTAATCTATAAAGATCAAGGTTATACTGGTGCTAATATTATTGTTTATAATGTAGGCGGAGGTATTGTACCTAGTGATTTTGTGGCTTATGATTTGGCTTGTCCTCATGTGTCAATCGACGTATGCAGTCGGCCTATGGAAATAACTAATTTACCAGAATTGACGAATTCCTGTGAGTTTGACGGGATATTTTATTCCCTTGAATCATATGTCGTTTCCGCTACATATTTAAAAGACAGTAATGGAGATCGTATTTCAATCCCAGAAGGTCAAACAGCATATCAAATGCAGGAATATAAAGTGGACCTTGTAGATGAAAACGTAATACGAATAAGTAATTTTTAAAAAAGAATTATTCAAAAAAGCGACGTATTTTTGCCGAAAAAAAAAGATCATGAAAGCATACTTTTCTTCAGAATTTAAATTAGGTGTTTTAGGTGGCGGTCAGCTTGGTAGAATGCTTTTAGCAGAAACCCAAAAATTTGATGTATATACTAGTATTTTGGATGCTTCTCCTGAAGCTCCATGTGCTCGTTATTGTAACGAATTTCATATAGGGAGTTTGTTAGATTTTGATGCCGTTTACAATTTTGGAAAAAAGGTAGATGTGCTTACCATTGAAATAGAACACGTAAATATTGAAGCGCTATATCGTTTAGAAAAAGAAGGTATAAAAGTATATCCTCAACCAAGTGTGATTGAAATAATACAACACAAAGGGAGACAAAAAGATTTCTACGTACAAAATGATATTCCAACCTCTCCGCATCAACGATTTTCCTCTTTAGAAGAATTAAAAAAAGCCCCACTTAGTTTTCCATTTGTATGGAAATCTGCTCAGTTTGGGTATGACGGTACTGGAGTTAAAATAGTCAAAAATCAAGATGATATCAATGAATTAGCTAATGTAGAAAGCATTGTGGAAGATTTGATTCCTTTTAAAAATGAATTGGCAGTAATCGTAGCGAGAAGTGCTTCAGGTGAAGTGAAAACCTATCCTGTTGTAGAAATGGAATTTCATTCAGAAGCCAATCAGGTAGAATATGTTATTTGTCCTGCTCGAATTTCTGATGCCGTTGCTGAGAAAGCAAATAAAATTGCTTTACAAGTAGCAGATTCTTTTAAACATGTAGGTTTATTAGCTGTTGAAATGTTTCAGACAGAAGACGACACCATTATTGTGAATGAGGTGGCTCCAAGAACTCACAACAGTGGACATTATAGTATTGAAGCCTCTGTAACAAATCAGTTTGAGCAACATTTACGTACTGTTTTGAATTTACCTTTAGGAAATACCGAAAACAAATTGGCTGGGATTATGGTGAATTTGGTTGGTGCTGAAGGATTTTCAGGAAATGTAGTCTATGAAAATATGGAAGAAATCTTGAAAATGGACGGAGTTACGCCGCATATATACGGAAAAAAGGAAACAAGGCCTTTTCGTAAAATGGGACATGTAACCATTGTAAATAAAGATATTGAAGTGGCTAGAAAAGTTGCTCAAAAAGTTAAAGATACGATTCGAGTAATTAGTAAATAGTTTGATTGTACCCTGCGCTTGTCGAAGGGTGAACATATAAAATATATAAGATGAAAGTAGCTATTATAATGGGAAGCGATTCAGATCTTCCGATCATGCAAGACGCGATTGATATATTGAATGAATTTGGAATTGAGAATGAAGTAGATATTGTTTCTGCACATAGAACTCCAGAAAAATTAGTTGAATTTTCTAACAATGCACATCTACGTGGTATTTCAGTAGTTATTGCTGGAGCAGGAGGTGCTGCTCATTTACCAGGAATGGTGGCTTCTATGAGTCCTTTACCTGTTATTGGAGTTCCTGTAAAATCTAGAAACTCTATTGATGGATGGGATTCTGTATTGTCTATCTTACAAATGCCAGGAGGAGTTCCTGTCGCTACCGTAGCTTTAGATGGTGCAAAAAATGCGGGTATTTTAGCAGCTCAAATTATAGGAGCTTCAAACCCAACAGTTTTGAATACAATTATCGCCTACAAACAAAGCTTAAAAGAAAAAGTACTTGCTGCTTCTGAACGAGTTCGGAAACAATAGTTTTTATAGATATTTAATTGAAAACCACTGCATAACTGTAGTGGTTTTTTTATTTAGAAAGATTACAAACGAGAAATAGTTTATATTTACTTTAACTAAAAGAAGTTTAAATGAAAAAATTATTTTCAATCTTATTTTTGTTTCTGTTCTTTAGCTGTGCAGGCAGCGATGTAGATATCTACGATGCAGCTCGTAATGGTGATGTAAGGGTGATTACCAAGTTGTATTCTGAAAACGAAAAAATCATAAACACTCCTAACAAGAGAGGGCATACTCCTTTAATTTTAGCTTGTTATCGAAACCAACCCAAAGCAGCAGAGCTCTTAGTAACTTTAGGAGCTGATTTAAATTATATATGTGATTTAGGAACAGCATTACATGCTGCTGTTTATAAGAATGATCTTGAAATTGCTGAATTATTACTATTGAAAAAGGACATCAATATTAACTTAATGGATAGTAATAAACAAACATCCTTAATGATGGCGGTAACTAGTTCTAGTCCAAAAATGGTTTCATTGTTATTGAAATACAATGCAGACGTAGCAATTGTAGACACTAAAGGAAGAACAGCTTTTGTACATGCAATGATGCAGAAAAATGAAGAAATAATACAATTATTAAGGAAATAAATTAATTCTAAACACGAATTCTATGAAGAAAATTACTCTTTTATTATTGACATTAACAATGGCGGTATCTGCCTATGCCATTGGAGACGGAACGTATTCTTTAGTGAATGCTCCTTTTGATACGACTGTTACTTTTGACAATACTACAGAAAAAGTTACTATTACTATGACAGAGGCTAGTCTTTTAACAAACGGTTATTTGGCTGTTGGGTTTGGGCACACCGGTAATAATGGAGGAGGAGGTATGAGCGGCACGTACACTATCTTTGCTTTGAAAACAGCCTCAGGTTTTGATCTTTTTGAATATATTTTAGGAGATGGAAATATAGGAACGCTCTCTGCTGTTTCTCCAAGTTTGGCAATAGTTAGTTCTACAGCTACTTCTATTACAATTTCTAGAAATTATAATTCTTCTGTTGGTACTGCATATGATTTTACAACAACAGATACAGAGTTGTTATATGCTGCAGCTAGCGGGTCTTCGGGATTGACAAGACATAATAAAGGAAGAGGGTTTGGAGCTTTAGGTCTTCTTTTAAATACAGAACTCCCTGAATTGTTTGAATTGAATTTGTACAATGTGTTTTTAGAGAATTCTATTGAATTGAAATTTCCGGAAACGGCTTCAGGTATTTATAATGTTGAAATTATAAATAGTGTTGGACAAACTGTGGTTTCAAAAAAACTGAATAGTGCTATCGCTAAACATTCTTTTCCTGAGTTATCAGGAAGTTCACCAGGTATTTATTTTGTAAGATTTGATAGAGACGGGGAGTTTAAGACGATACAAGTCATTAAAAATTAGGTTTTTTATTTTCTATATCGAAAAGAATCGCTTTTAAAAAGCTGTACTTGAGAAGTAATAAAAGCATAAAAAAAGGTAGCAATATAAAATTGCTACCTTTTTTGTAAATGGTGTATCCCTTTTTCTATAGGATACAAAGAGATTTACTTATCCTATAATTTGAAGATTTGTAAATTCTTTCGCTATAACAAGCGTATTGTTTTCAAAGTGTACATCTTTTAAATCAATTAGTTCATTGTCAACTTTGATTGTTTTTACATCAAAAGGAAGTCCGAATAAATTGATTTTAAATGTACTGTAAGTCGTCATATACTTACCTGTTTTGTGAATACGAATAATTAGTTTGTTTTCACTACCAGCCAAATTAAATTTCTTAAGACTATAACGTCCTTTCGTGTAATCATATCCATCATCAGCATCTTCAAATAATTCTGAATCCTCTTTTCCATTTTTATAATATACGTCTAAAGTAAGTTCTTCAATTACTTTTTCACCAACATACTGTTGTATTGGATATTTAGGAATTACAGCTCCTGCTTTGATAAATATTGGCATACTGTCTAACTCTGCATCTACCCAAGTTTCTTTTCCTCCAGAAGTAACTTCTTTTGTCCAGTTGTTGTACCATTCACCTCTAGGAATATACATTCTTCTTCCTTTCGCATTTGGTTCGTTGATAGGACAGATTAATATTTTATCTCCACAGATAAACTCATCAATTCTATAATGTGTTTGAGTATCTTCTTGGTCAAATAATACCAATGATTTTAACATTGGTTCTTTGTCTACAGAATATTTGTAGAAAGAAGTATATAAGTAAGGCAATAACTCATAACGGATTTCAATAAACTTACGCACGACATCTGTAATCTCAGTGTCGAAAGCCCAAGGTTCTTGATCTCCATGATCTCCAGAAGAGTGTGTTCTACAGAAAGGGTGGAAAGCACCTAACTGAATCCAACGAGCGTATAACTCACCATTTGGTTGCTCAGCAAATCCACCAATATCAGATCCTGCAAAAGAGAAACCAGACAATGCCAAACGTTGTGCTTGTATATTTGCAATTTGTAAATGTTCCCAAGTAGCAACGTTATCTCCCATCCAAGTAGAAGTATATCTTTGTGTACCAGAATAAGCAGAACGTGTAATTACAAATGGACGTTTAGGGTAATTAAATTTCTTTAATCCATGGTAGGTAGCTCTCGCCATCTGCATCCCATAAATATTGTGTGCTTTGTTATGACTACATGGGTTTCCATCGTAATCATGACGTACATCAGAAGGAAAAGTTTTTCCAGGAACGTCCATTACTGCTGGCTCGTTCATGTCATTCCAAACTCCTTGAACACCGATGTCTTCAATTAACTCTTTAAATAATCCAGCCCACCATGTTCTTACTTCAGGTTTTGTGTAATCTGGGAAGTAACACTCTCCAGGCCAAACTTTTCCTTTCATATAAGGACCGTCAGCACGTTTACAGAAGTAATCTTTGTCTAGACCTTCTTTAAAAACAGTGTATTCATTATCTATTTTAATTCCTGGATCAATAATAACAACGGTTTTGAAACCATCGTCAGCCAATTCTTTCACCATTCTTTTAGGGTTTGGGAAATAATCTTCACTCCAGGTAAAACATCTAAACCCTTCCATGTAATCGATGTCTAAATAAATAGCATCACAAGGAATTTTCAGATCTCTAAATTTTTTGGTAATCTCTTTTACATTTGATTCAGGATAGTAACTCCATTTACATTGATGGTATCCTAAAGCCCATAAAGGTGGTAATTCAGGAGTTCCAGTTAAATCTGTATAACTTGTTACAACATCATTCATGTTAGGTCCATAAATCAAGTAATAATTCATTTCTCCACCTTCTGCCCAAAAACTTGTAACATTTCTTCTTTCACTACAAAAATCGAAATATGTTTTAAATGTATTGTCAAAGAAAACACCATAGGCTTTTCCGCTGTGCAAGCCTGTGTAAAAAGGAATTGCCTTGTAGATAGGATCTGTATCTTTTCCAAAAGCATAAGAATCGGTTGCCCAATTTTCAAAACGTCTTCCTTTTAAGTTTAAATGCTGAGGTTTGTCACCTAATCCATAATAACTCTCGCCGTTTTGAGAAGTTTTACTCATCTTTACAATGTCTCCACCTAATTCATAACTTTCTTCCCAGTGAAAACCTAATTCATCTTCACAGATTAAGGTATTGTCATTTACGTCATAAATAGATTTCCTTAAATCATCTTTATGAATATGGCAAATAAGTTTTGAAGTTGTAATGATATATTTGTCGTCATCATCAGAAATTTCTAAATGATTGTAACCAGTATTTGCATCTTTTGAGATTGCATAAGAAAAATCGTTGTCAAATTTTCCAACCGTAGTATATCTAAAGCGAAGTACACTATCTCTAACTACTGTTAATTGAAGAATAACGTTATTTGTTGTTGAGAAATGTAGTATGTCTACATCCTTTCGATAATCTTTAATTGTAGAAGGAAATAGATCTCCTTTATATTCTAGTTGAGTATTTAATATCATAATTACTAGTAATTTAATAAGTTGCAAAATTACTTAAAAAAAATAAAAGTAGATACAAGTAAATTCACTAAATTAACATTGCTTTATTGCCAAATTAATAATATTATTAAATACATATAATGTCCTTCAATAGACGATTTATTTGTCTATTGAAGGATAGTTTTTTTTATTATTTTATAATTTTAAAGAAGGTAACTCCTAAAGGAGGTAAAGTTATAGTAGCAGAATTAGATTTAAAGTCCCAAGGTGTTTTACTGATCTTAATCTTTTTCTTATTGATTACTCCGCTTCCTCCATAAATGGCAGCGTCACTATTTAATACTTCTACTAAGGTTCCTGCTCTATGTATACCAATAGAGAATTTTTCTCTAACCACAGGAGTAAAGTTACAAACAACGATAATATCATTTTTCTCATCATGTCCTTTTCTTATAAAAGAGATAATAGAATCTTCATGATTTCCGTAGTTGATCCATTCAAAACCCTCAATTGCAAATGCTTTTTCATAAAGCGCAGGCGTCTTTTTGTACATTTTGTTCAAGTCTCTAACAAAATCTTTCATTTTGGCATGTCCTTCATCTTTTAAAAGATGCCAGTCTAAACCTTTTTGAAAGTCCCATTCTGCTTCTTGACCAAATTCACTTCCCATAAACAATAAATTCGCTCCAGGATGTGCATACATATATCCATAAAGTAAACGTAAGTTTGCTAGTTTTTGCCATTTGTCTCCGGGCATTCTTCCTAATACAGAATGTTTACCATACACTACTTCGTCATGAGATATAGGAAGCATAAAGTTTTCAGTAAACGCATAAGCCAAACTGAATGTTATTTTATTGTGGTGGTATTTTCTGTTGATACTATCTTCACTAAAATACTCCAAAGTATCATGCATCCAACCCATCATCCATTTCATACCAAACCCTAATCCTCCAAGGTTTTCAGGTTTTGTAACCCCTGGAAATGCGGTGGATTCTTCAGCGATTGTTTGTACTCCTTCAAAACTAGCATACACTTCTGTATTAAAATCTTTTAAGAAAGATACAGCGTCTAAGTTTTCTCGTCCACCATACATGTTTGGTTCCCACTCTCCATCTTCTCTTGAGTAATCTAAGTACAGCATTGATGCAACAGCGTCAACTCTAAGACCATCAATATGGTATTTGTCTAGCCAAAAGATAGCATTACTAATTAAGAATGATCTAATTTCATTTCTGCCATAGTTGAATATTAAACTTTTCCAATCTTGGTGGTATCCTTTTCTAGGATCTGGATGTTCGTATAAATGAGATCCGTCAAAAAAACCAAGGCCATGATCATCAGAAGGAAAATGTGAAGGTACCCAGTCAAGAATCACCCCAATATCATTTTGATGCAATGTGTCTACTAAGAACATAAAGTCTTTTGGACTTCCAAATCTTGAAGTTGGAGCAAAGTAACCAATTAGTTGGTATCCCCATGAAGGATCATATGGATATTCCATAACAGGCATAAACTCAACATGAGTAAATTCCATTTCTTTTAAATAACTCACCAATGTATCAGCAAGTTCTAAATAAGTTAATGGTCTGTCTTCTCCAACATTATACATCCAAGAACCTAATTGTACTTCAAGTACAGCATAAGGTTTGTCTAGTCCATTTTTATCTTTTCTATAAGATAACCAGTCTTTATCTTTCCAATCATAGTTTTCGATATCGTAGGCTACAGATGCTGTTCTAGGCGGGTGTTCACAAGAAAAAGCATATGGATCCGCTTTTTCAGTGACGATACCATTGTTATTACTATGGATTTTGTATTTGTATTGAACTCCCATCTTTAATCCAGGAATAAATCCTTCCCATATTCCCGAGTCATCCCATCTTACATTTAATAGGTGGTCTTCTGAATCCCAGAAATTGAATTCTCCAATAACATATACATTGTTTGCAGTGGGTGCCCATACAGCAAAATACACACCCTCAACGCCATCTACTTTGGCAGGATGTGCACCAAATTTTTCATACAGTCGATAGTGTTTTCCTGCTTTGAATAAATTAATATCAAATTCGGTAAATAGACTAAATGCTTTTACTTTTTTCATAAAACGATGTTTATAATATGTTATTTATTTGTCAATTTTAAAAATATGAAAGGGTAGGGTAGCATTTAGCTCTACATAATTCCATTCATTATACCAATTGTAACAATTTTTTGTAATTAAATCTTCAACTCCTACTCTCTGACCATGATTCACTTTTAGTGCTGCAAGTGGTAATTGTATAGATCCTGTTTGTGTATGATAAGCATCTAAACTAATAACGGTTATCGTTTCATTAGATCTATCATCACTCCATTTGTAGAAAGCAATTAATTGATCATTGCCAGTTTCTAAAAATTGAATATTATTTGTTTGTTGAAAAGAGGCATTCTCTTTTCTGATTTGATTAATTCCAGTGATTAAATCAATTAATTTATTTTCTTTAAACCAGTCATAATTGCATAATTGGAATTTTTCTGACATGTAATATTCCTCTTTTCCAGGAATAGGATCACTAATCATTTGTTCAAAAACAGGTCCGTAAATACCAATATTAGAACTTAAAGTTCCTGCTAAAGCATAGCGTTGTAAATATTTGCTTTCTGGTGCACCTTGCAGATGAAACGGATTAATATCGGGCGTATTTGGCCAGAAATTAGGTTTCATATACTCTTTTTGATCTGTTTGAGTTAGGTCATTCATATACTCAATCAATTCATGCTTAGAATCTCTCCAAGTAAAATAAGTATAAGATTGTGTAAAACCTTGCTTTGCTAATTGTTGCATTACTTTTGGTCTTGTAAAGGCTTCTGCTAAAAACAAAACATCAGGATGTTGTTTTTTTACTTCGGCGATAACCCATCCCCAAAAAAAGTAAGGTTTTGTATGTGGATTGTCAACTCTAAAAACGTTGATTCCACAATCAATCCAATATAATAAAGTGTCTAAACACTCTTTCCAAAGATTTTTAAAATCTTCACTTTCCCAAAAAATAGGAAGAATATCTTGGTATTTTTTAGGTGGATTTTCTGCATACTGCACTGTTCCATCAGGTCTCCATTTAAACCAATCAGGATGTTCATCAACCCAAGGATGATCAGGAGCAGCTTGTAATGCATAATCCATAGCAACTTCAATTCCTAATTCTTTTGCTCTTGAAACTAAGTTTTTAAAATCTTCTAAAGACCCTAATTCTGGGTGTAGATCCTTATGACCTCCATGTTTAGAGCCAATTCCCCAAGTAGAACCAACATCTCCTTCTTTTGCAACGGTTGTATTGTTTTTACCTTTTCTGTTTACTTCACCAATTGGATGAACAGGAGGAAAGTACAACGTGTCAAATCCCATTTGTGCAACTCTAGGTAGCAATCTATGGCAATCATTAAATGTACCATGTTTGCCTTCTTGCTCAGATGCAGAACGTGGGAAAAATTCATACCAAGTACTAAATCTTGCTTTTTTCCTGTCTACATATACTTTATATTCTTGAGAGGTTTCTATTAAGAATTTCTCAGGATATTTTTTTAGAATACCAGTTAGTCTTTCTGATAAAGCTTCCTTAATAGCCTCATCATAGGCTTGATCATTCTTGAATATAAAAATTAAATGAAACAAATATTTTTTTTCATCTGGAGATACTTTTTCAATAATTGAAAATAATAATTCTGCTCCTTCTAAAAGTTCTGAGTTTACATGCTGATTATCATCAATTTTTCTCTCTAAGCCATGTTGCCAGTTTAAGGCGTAATCTACCCAGCCTTCAATTTTATATGAATAAGATCCTTGTTTTGGTGTATAAAAGCTTGCTGTATATTCATCATTAAATGTTGGAGACATTCTAACTTCTGACCAGTTTTTATCTGTTTTATGTTTGTATAATAAACTCGCCTGAAGAACATCATGTCCGTCAACTAAAACATCGGCAGTTACATTTACAATTTCATCAACAACACGCTTTATAGATACTTCTCCACTATTTATTTGCGGAGCAATATTCTCTACTACAATTCTACTTTGATTTTGCATTAATCCAATTAATTTTTAATAATAAAAATAAAATCTATTTTATCCAATAATGGTTCCATTAGGTATAATTGAGTCTTTTTTAATAACTACGATACCATCTTTAACCATATATGTATCAGTTTCAATATCTTTTATATGTTTACCTCCATTAATTCTTACATCATTACCAATTCTACAGTTTTTATCTACAATACAGTTATGGATATAACATCTGTCACCAATTCCCATCATGATGTCGATATTGTTATATGCAACTTCGTTTAAAGTTTCATAAGAATCATTACCCATCATATATGTATTAGATATCAAAGAGTTTTTTCCAATTCTAGAACGAATTCCAATAACCGATCTTTCTATTTTTTCTGCTTGTATTATACATCCATCTCCAATAACTGCTTTGTTTAAAATAGAGCCCGTAATTTTAGAAGTGGGTAGTATTCTTGGTCTTGTATAAACACTATTACTGTCATATAAATTAAATTCAGGTACGTCATCTGTCAATCCTAAATTTGCTTCAAAGAAAGAATCTATATTTCCAATGTCTTCCCAGTAACCTTCATATTGATAACTTAAAGTTTTGTGGTTACCTATCGCTTCTGGAATAATCTCTCCTCCAAAATCATTGGTGTCAGGATTGTCCATTAATTTAATTAATAAATCTCTATTAAATATGTAAATACCCATAGAAGCCAAATAATCTCTTCCTTGAGATGTCATATCACCACCAACATCAGAAGTCCAATCTGGCAATAACTCAGCAGCTGGTTTTTCAATAAATGAAGTTACTATACTTTCTTTATTTGCTTTTAATAAACCAAATGAGGTAGCGTCTTTATCATTTACAGGATAGGTAGCAATTGATATTTCTGCTCCGCTTTCTTTGTGTTTTTTAATCATATCATTAAAATCCATTTGATATAATTGATCTCCAGAAAGGATCAAAGCATATTCAAAGTCATTTTGTAAAAAATGATGCATACTTTGTCTTACAGCATCGGCAGTACCTTGAAACCACTTGTCACTTTTTATAGTTTGCTCAGCAGCTAATACATCAACAAAAGAATCACTAAAGAAACTAAAAGAATACGTGTTTTTAATATGTTTATTTAACGAAGCAGAATTAAACTGAGTCAATACATAGATTCTTTTGAGGTCTGAATTGAAACAGTTTGAGATAGGAATATCTACCAATCTATATTTACCTGCAATCGGAACTGCTGGTTTTGATCTTGATTCAGTTAAAGGATATAATCTAGACCCTTGTCCTCCTCCTAAAATAATACTTAGTACACTATTGTTGTTATTCATAACTGTTTTTTTACTGATTTATATAATTCCTTATGCTGCTTAGCTATTGCTTCCCAATCAAATGTGCTTTCAACTCTTTTTCTACCTTTTTTGGACATTGACTCTCTTAATTCCTTATCGTTAATTACTTTATTAACACCATCTGCAAGGTCTCTAGCAAATTTATCTGGATCTACGGCTTCGAATGGAGCAACGTCTTGTTGTTTTAAAGGAATTAACAGACCCGTTTCTCCATGTACTACTACTTCTTTTATCCCGCCAACGGCACTAGCAACAACGGCAGTTTCGCAAGCCATTGCTTCAACATTAATTATTCCGAAAGGTTCGTATATTGAAGGGCAACAAAATACATCTGCGTGAGAGTATAGTTGTATGACTTGTTTTTTAGGTAGCATTTCGTCTATCCAAAAAATATTAGTTCTCGTTTTTTTAACTTCATTTATCGCGTCTTCCATTTCCTTACCAATTTCAGGAGTGTCTGGAGACCCAGCACATAAGACAATTTGAGTTTCAGGGTCAATGTATTTTATAGCATTCACTAAATGCATAATTCCTTTTTGTCTTGTAATTCTACCTACAAAAAGAACAAATGGTTTTGACCTATCAATTCCGAATTTGTCAAGTGTTGACGTTTCTTCTGTTACAACATATTCACTAAGATTTATGCCATTATAAATAACGTTTACTTTATCTGGAGCAACATTAAAATATTTTAAAACATCTTCTTTTGTTTCTTTGGAAACTGCTATAATAGCATCAGCCATTTCAATTGCCGTTTTTTCTATCCAAGAAGAAGCTTCGTATCCATGTCCTAGTTGTTCTCTTTTCCAAGGGCGTAATGGCTCTAATGAATGTGTTGTGATTACCAATGGAACTCCGTAGCATAGTTTTGCAACGATTCCTGCAAACTGAGCATACCATGTATGACAATGAACAACATCGGCATCTAGTTTGTCAGCATTCATAGCAAGACAAGTACTTAAGCTATTTAGTACAGATTTTAATTTGTCGTCTGAGTTGGCAAACATAGGATTTTCATAAGGAAATCCTTTTACTGTGCTATTCCCTGATGATTCGTTCTGATCTCCAAAACATTTGACATCAATTTCCATCAATTTTTCTAACTCTTCAGCGAGATATTCAACAACCACTCCTGCTCCTCCATATACATAAGGTGGGAATTCTTTAGTGTAAAAAACGACCTTCATAAAAATAATTTAAATTTATATTCGATTATTAGGCTATCACTCAATCGAATGTATGGTTAATGAGCTATCTAACACTTCTTTTTCAAGAAATAAGTTTGCTAATTTTAAAAGTGACTGAAATCTACAATTTTTTTTCAAACAATGCATTTATAATTCCTAGTTTTTCTAGTCACTTGCTAGTAATGTTTAAGTAGTTACAATCAAGGTGTTTATCGTCGTGCTTTTTTAAAACTTGTAAGCATACCGATTGCCATGTTTTACCCTGTTTTTACACATTTTAAAAAGTGTTGTTTTTTATCAAATGTAAGTTGTTGCTGTTAGCGTATAACTTCAAATGTAATTGGTAATGAATACTTGACTCTTACCGGTTTGCCTCTTTGTCTACCTGGTGTCATCTTAGGCAGTGTTTGGACAACCCTTTTTGCTTCTTTCTGTAATCTAGGATGTGGCGCTCTAGCCATGATTTCTGTGATGTTTCCTTTTTCATTTATTGTAAACATCACAAAAATTCTTTTTTTTCCAGCCGATAGTACTAATTCGCTAGCGAGTGCTATATCGAATTCTTTATGTACATGTTTTTTTACTTTTCTAGAAAAGCATGCTTTTTTTTCTTTTTTTGTGCCTTTCTCGCATCCAGGATAGATGGGTATGTTTTCGATTATAGCAAATGGGACGTCTTCAATGATTTCTTCATATTCGGTTGCCTCATTAATGTTGTCAATATTTAGATTTAGATTTGCTACAATAGCTTCATTTTCATTTGTTTCCGTAGATTTAATAATTGTTTCATTTACGTCAATATTATTTTGAACTATTTCAATAATCTCTAATAGTTTTGGTGGAGGAATCGCAGATTTGGGCATAGGTTTCCGACGGGTGATTATCAATTCTTCAATTGGTTCTGAAGATAGTATTACGGTGTTTAAGTCTGCGATTGTTTTTTCATAGGTTTTGTGCTCCATAACAATATATGTGCAGAATAAAGTCAATACCAACCCAATAAGTAAGAATTGATTGCTGTAGTTTTCTAAACTAGCCTGTGGGTTTTTTTTAATTTCCATGATGCTATGATTTAAAGGTGAAACGATACTCTAAGGTATTAAAAATCAGTTACAAATACTTATTAAAAGACTAATTAGTATTTATATTTATGAATTCAAAAAGGAACTATCTGAAAAGGCGTATATTCTTTAATGAATTTGGAAAAAAAAGAAAAAATCCTTGTCTATTTATCTAAATAGGTAAGGATTTTTTAAAAGTGTATTTTGTAAAAAAAAAGGTTAGTCGTTTAGCTTTAGAACGGCCATAAATGCTTCTTGAGGAATTTCTACATTACCTACTTGGCGCATGCGTTTTTTACCTTTCTTTTGTTTTTCCAATAACTTACGTTTACGAGAAATATCTCCACCATAACATTTGGCAGTTACATCTTTACGCAGGGCCTTGGTTGTTTCTCTCGAAATAATCTTAGCTCCAATAGCAGCTTGAATAGGAATATCAAATTGTTGACGCGGGATCAATTCTTTTAATTTCTCACACATCTTTTTACCAATCGTATAGGCATTGTCTGCATGTAATAAAGCTGAAAGCGCATCAACCGGTTGCCCGTTTAATAGAATGTCTACACGAACCAATTTAGAAACTCTCATTCCGATTGGGTGGTAGTCAAATGAAGCATATCCCTTAGATACTGTTTTCAATCTGTCGTAGAAATCAAAAACGATCTCAGCCAATGGCATTTCAAATGTTAGTTCAACACGTATCGGTGTTAAATATGTTTGGTTGACAATCAATCCTCGTTTCTCAATACATAAGCCCATTACTTGACCAACAAAATCGGATTTTGTAATGATAGATGCTTTGATATAAGGCTCTTCGACACGATCCAATCCAGAAGGATCTGGTAAATCGGTAGGGTTGTTTAAATGTATAAGTTCATTTGGATTTTTCTTTTTGTATGCGTGGTAAGATACATTGGGAACTGTAGTAATAACTGTCATGTTAAACTCACGTTCCAAGCGTTCTTGGATGATTTCCATGTGTAACATTCCTAAGAATCCACAACGAAAACCAAAACCTAAAGCGGCAGAACTTTCAGGAGCAAAAACCAAAGAAGCATCGTTCAACTGTAGTTTTTCCATAGAGTAACGAAGCTCTTCGTAGTCTTCCGTGTCTACAGGGTAAATACCTGCAAATACCATCGGTTTCACATCTTCAAAACCATCAATAGTTTCTGTAGTCGGGTTTGCAGCATCTGTAACAGTATCTCCTACTTTTACTTCTTTTGCTGTTTTGATACCTGTAATTAGGTATCCAACATCACCTGTTTTTACAGATTTTCGTACAACTTGTTCTAATTTTAGAGACCCCACTTCATCAGCGAAATATTCATTGTCTGTCGCCATGAATTTGATGCGTTGCCCTTTTTTTATTTCTCCATTCATTACTCGGAAATACGTTTCAATTCCTCTGTATGAATTGTAAACAGAATCAAATATCAATGCTTGTAAGGGCGCATCTGGATCTCCACTAGGAGCAGGAACTCTTTCAAGAATTGCTTTTAGAATATTGTCAACACCAAAGCCTGTTTTTCCACTAGCATGAATTACGTCTTCAGGTTCACAGCCTAATAAGTCTACGATATCATCCGTAACTTCCTCTGGATTTGCACTTGGTAAATCTACTTTGTTCAGAATTGGAATAATTTCCAAATCATTTTCTAAAGCCAAATACAAGTTAGAGATCGTTTGTGCTTGAATACTTTGGGCAGCATCTACAATCAATAATGCACCTTCACAGGCAGCAATGGATCGAGAGACTTCATATGAAAAATCAACGTGACCAGGTGTGTCAATAAGGTTTAAGATGTATTCTTGACCGTCTTGCGTATAGTCCATTTGAATGGCGTGACTTTTAATGGTAATACCACGTTCACGTTCCAAGTCCATATTGTCTAACAGTTGATCTTTCTTCTCTCTGTCAGTAACCGCACCAGTAAATTCTAAAAGCCTATCAGCTAATGTACTTTTACCATGGTCAATATGTGCTATGATACAAAAATTACGTATGTTTTTCATTCTGTGTTTTTTCTTTCTTCTGAGTAGTTTGCAAAGATAGTTTTTTTGAAGGAAAGATACTTCCCTTAAAAGTTCTAATCTATGCTTTCTACTTTAATCGTGGTTAGGGTAACTGATTTTAGCCAATTTCCGTATTCTATCTAATGTTTTTATCAAGTCTAAACTAAAAGATAAAGGCAACATTGGACTTTCTCTGAATCCATTGTCTAAGCATTCCATAATATGTTCTGCTTCGTTTTCATAACCTAAGCCTTTGCTTTTGAAATGAAATTCTGTTATTTTTCCTTTTTGGCCAATCAATAAAGGTCTGTCTAGTTCTCTTGATATTCTGATAGATCCATTGGTGAAATAGAATTCTGAATCATTAAAAGCATTGCATTTAAACCCAGAAGCTAAATTTGCTGAGTTTCCATTATTGTATTTAAACAGCATTTCTAGGTTTTCATCTACTTCCGTTTTTCCCAGTTCTACATCAAGATAAATGTCATCAGGAATTCCTAGAGTCATCAACGCTGTAAATACAGGATAAATTCCAATATCTAACAAAGAGCCACCTCCAAGTGGCAAATTAAATAATCTGTGGTTTGGGTCAAAAGCAGCAAAGAATTTAAAATCGCATTTGACATGTATAAGGTCTCCTAATTCTTTTGATTTAATAATTTCTAAAACTTTTAAGAATGCCGGATTAAAACGTGTCCAAAAAGCCTCCATTAAAAAAACGTTATTTTCTTTTGAAGCCAAGATCATTTGTTCCACTTCCTTTGTATTGATAGCAAACGCTTTTTCGCATAAAACTGCTTTTTTATGATTCATACACAAAAGAGCATGTTCTAAGTGATGCGAATGCGGCGTAGCAATATAAACGATGTCAACCTTAGGATCAAGAACCATTTCTTTATAGGAACCATAGGCTTTTTCAAAGCCAAATTCATCTGTAAAATTTTTGGCTTTTTCTAGACTTCTGGATGCCGTAGCATATAAATTTGCATTTGGGAGTAGTTTTAAATCTGCAGCAAATTTTTTGGCAATTCTACCACAGCCTAGGATTGCCCAATTGTATGTTTTTTGTACGCTCATAAGATTCTTTTTTTGTTTTGTTGTTTTTTCGAAATCAATGTTTCACGAATTCAGTGTAGGAAGGTTTAAAATGTAGTTTGTACTTCTTCCACCTTCACCTGAATCTAATAATACTCCTTTTTTAATTAAGTCTTGGATATCTCTACGAGCGGTATCTCTATGTACTTTTGTCATTTTCGCCCATTTAGATGCATGTAATTTACCAACGAAATCCCCATGGAGTTTGTTGATCATTTCAATTTGTCGCTCACTAAATTGGGTGCTTTTATACAATTCCCAAAACCTTGCTTTTACCATTGTTTTCGATAATGTCTCT
>CEWR01047068.1_pt1 | contig 65947 bp, 58 predicted proteins | sample 356321 | NCBI WGS metagenome assembly CEWR01 (sample SAMEA2621551, study PRJEB7988) | marine metagenome | biome: marine biome (ENVO:00000447); feature: mesopelagic zone (ENVO:00000213); material: "saline water (ENVO:00002010), including plankton (ENVO:xxxxxxxx)" | depth 790 m
GACCAAAATTCTTTTTTTCGATAAAAACATCACTCATTTCAATCGTTAAATTCACTCAAATTGACAAGGCTTTATAAAAAAAACGGATATCTATTCAATAGATATCACTTAAGGATTGATACATGAGGATACCCTATTTTGTTAATTCGAAATTGTTTTCTTTAGCAATAGCATTAAAAGCAGCTAACTGCCCTTTTGTATCCATTGCAGAGTAGATAGACTTTATAAAATGATTCACTTCCTTAATTTTAGCAGTATCTATTTTTTTATAATATTTTAATGAGACAAGACATTGTATCAAAGCAGAATCATATAATTCATCTGTCATTGCTGTTTTAGCAAAACCAAAATAGGCATCTGGATTTTCAGGATATAAGATTATCATTGCTGTAAAATATTTTGATGCGTCTTTATTGTCTCCATTAAGGTAATAAATTTCTGCAATATTCTGTAAGGCAATATCACCTTCAGGAAATAGTTTTAAAGATTTTTTATATGCTTTTATCGCTTTTGTAAATTCTTCTTGTTTCTTGTACGTAATGCCCAATTGATCATATGCTAGTACAAAATTAGGGTCTAATAAAACTGCTTTCCTATAGGCTTTAATGGCAGGTGGGTATTCATTATTCTTTAATAATTTGTTTCCTTTATTAAAATTAAAAGCAGCTTCTTTATTGCTTGATTGGATATAGAATACTACTTTCTGATGTTCAGACTTTTTAGTTCGAAGGGCATTACAGTTTTTATTCACTAAATCAGATACAGTCTGAAATATTTGTCTCATTCCTTCTATATTATTAGTTGGTTTTTCAATGCTGTCGTTTCTGTCTATTTCAAATTTAGACTGAAGTATACAACGTTTAAAACTAGTATTTACATCTGTTTCGGCGTTTATTAAAGAAATACAGTTACACGTTTTAGACGCAATTTTATCTTCATAAGTCTGAGCAACAGTAGTAAGAATTATAAAGTTAAAGAGTAGAAATATAATGTTTTTTTTCATTTGATTTTAGTTGTAATTAACAACTTTTTTATTAATAAGTTTTATTTTTTTTATAAATTCCGTATAATTGTTCTTGCGTTGGTAAATTTGTTCTATATAATTATAGGGTTTTATTCCTCTTTCATATCCATAATTCACCAAAGGGCCTGAACCTTTTTTTTATGACTTAAATCCAAGAGTATGTTCTCTAAAAAATCATTCGATCTATTTTCATCAAATGCAATTTCAGTAACTAATCTCTGAGTATCTAATACATAACCATATCTGCAGTTATGTGAAGCCATTTCTAGTTTTTGACGCTAAATACTATCAGTAGCTTCTTCAAATTTATCCCATAAATTTTTGAGGTATTTTATTCCTAAAGCAACACTATGAGCAGGATATTTTGTGTCAGATACGTCGAGTTATTTTTGTAGTTGCAGGTAGTATCTGCATCAATCCACCGGCACCTACCCATGCAATCACCTTTGGATTTAAAGGGGCTTCTCGATAGATTAAAGAGACTGCCAAGTGCCAATCTCAATTCAGTTTTTTTGATTCTTTTTTATGAGATTGTCATACATGCTTATGGCGTTAGAGTTGATACTATAGAAATTACTTTTTACACGTATTTTAAAGTCACGTTTCGTTTTAAAATATTTGTTATAAATAACATTCTAATCTACTTCTTTTTTAGATTCAATGATCCACTTATTTAATTTTTTTAAAAATTCAGAAGAGTCTTTTCTTGTTGTCTATGCAATACGTTAAGAAAAACTAACATCCAAAATTGGGCAGTACGAAGCAATAATTTTTGCGATGTTATTACCAGCGATGGTTTGTTTTTCCTTTAGCAGCCATTTTAATAAATTTATCAGTTGTCAAGTCACCGTCTAAAGTATCAATATGAATCGTACCGCCCATTTCATCAGATAAATTGTTTATTACTTCATGGTAAGCTGTTTCTATTCTTATTAACTGTGTCGTTTATCAAATTTATGAGGTCGTGTAAAATAGATTGTTCAAGCTTTTTCCAATTCAACTTTCTCCAATTTTTAGGCTTTATTTGAGCAAGTACTTGGCGTGTTAAATAAGTATACTCTGATAAATACACTTTTTTTTCTTTTACGAGTGTTAGCGATTCCATGTGCTGTAAGATCAACTTTTCCTTTGTTAAGATTATAATTAATTTTATTGATATCGTTTATAACTACAATTTCAAGATCTACGCCAAGGCGGCGGGCAAATCTTTCTAAGATTTCAAACTCGATCGAAGCCCATAGGTTTCCCTTTGTATAAAATAACTAGTAGCACTATATTTTATTGAAACGCGGAGAACCCCGCTTTTTAAAATAGCATCTAAAGACCTTTTCTTATAAAATATTTCTGGTTTTACGATTTTCTCTTTGTCAGAAAATGTCTTGTCCTCTTTTGAAGATTGACAATAGGAAAAAATAAATAGTTAAAAAAGACAAGATGTTTTTTTCATAAACGATGACGCTTTTTTTAAGTTGTTTTAGGCTGCAAAATAACATTGGATATAAATGTAATGTTTCTTCAATTGTTCCTCTCTTTAGTGACTTGTATCCTTCCAAAGAAGAAAATATTAAACACAAATTTTTGAGAGTTAGTTGTAGTCGTTTGTTGCTAATTTGTCTCTGAAAGTATTATGAGCACCATATAAACTTTTTAAAGAGAGCTATTAGGGAGTCTAATTGTGGTGTTTTTTAATTTTGAAGAATATAAAGAGTCAACTTAAAATAAAGTCTTTTAGAAAAATAATTGTGTTTGACGAATGTATTTAAGAGTGATGAATTCTTATATTATTTAAATGCTCTATACTAAATTTAAAAATTGGGTATTGCTCTTGCCTTATTTGGTGAATACACAATTTTCATTATTTGAATTTTAACTGCCAAGAGATTGAATTTCATCGGAAAGTATTCGCTTGGAATCTTCTTTAGAATTTGCTGTTCGAATCATTGCTAATGCCACTGTCTCTGTTTTGATCGCTCTATATTTCCTCATGCTCCCAATAAAAATAAAACGTGCCATGTTCATAAATGACACCGCTAAAGATTCAAAAACTCTACTTTCTTTAGTCTTTCTAATTAATAGAGAAGGACGAAATATAAATGTTCTTTTTATAAAAGTTTTTGAAACTTCATTTTCCATTTGGCCTTTCGTTTTTGTGTAAAAAGTTGTGCTGTTGGAGTTAGCTCCCATAGAAGACATGACTAAAAAAGTAGGAATGTCATTTTTTTTTGCTAGCTGTGCGGCGGCTATAGGAATACCAAAATCAATTTTTCTATACAAGTTTTCATCTGGAGTTTGTTTTTTTGTAGTTCCAATACAGCAATATAATTCATCTGCAGTAAAGTCATCAGTAAACTGGTGTAATTCAAATAAGTTTCCAAGATGTTCTTCAACTTTAGGGTGCTGAATTCCACATGTAGCTCTTGAGAATAATTTTATTTTATGATAACGATCGTCTCTGATGAGAGATTCTAATATGTTTTTCCCCGTGGATCCAGTAGCTCCAATGATTATTGCTGTTTTTCCCATTTGTTTTAAAAGTGTTGCTTTTATTTCTCTTTGTAAGATAGCTATTAATGCTCAAATAATAACAATTTTTTTATGATATACTGCCCCATTAATGAAGGTGAATGGGTTAAGGCGTTGTGTCGTAATAGAGAAGTATAAACTGTAAAAATGTTCCATATATATGTATTAGAGGCCTGTTTACAACTGTTTTTCTAGATATTTTGAATAGAAGTAAAACAGTAATAAGACACTCCCAAAAAGCCAAAATCATAAAACTAATAGTAGAGTGTATCTTATAAAAAGTAAGTTGGTTGATAGTTTTTTGTCAAGTGATTGAACAGGACATAAATCAGGGTGAAATTTTAGAAACTTGAACCGAAAAGAAATAATACTGATACTAAATGCTAGTATTTTTATAAATGTATTTTGTTGATAAGTCATTATAGTTGGGGTTTTATAATAACACTATAATTATCTTGCTTGGTTTAGTGCATTCTAATATGTTTATAGAATTAATGCATTGTACAATATTTCAACGGGGTGCAATGCTTCTTTTTTGACACCGTCTTTTATTTGATGACGACAACTTGTTCCTGCAGCGGCAATAACAGTTCTATTTTCTAGTTTTCGAAGTTTTGGAAATAAAGTATCCTCTCCTATTTGCATGCTCAAATCATAATGCTCTTCTTCATAGCCAAAAGAGCCGGCCATTCCACAGCATCCAGTATTCAAAATTGCAACGTTGTAATTTGTTGGAAGATTTAGTATCGAGAAAGTCGGTTCTGTTGAACTCAATGATTTTTGATGACAGTGTCCATGTATTTTTATAGTTTTAGCCTCGTTTGTAAACTGAGCAGGGCTAAGGATGTTTTTTTCAATACTCGTTTTTAGAAATTCTTCTATAGTAAAGGTGTGTTTTGAAATTTTAAGTGCAGCTTCTTTATCATCTACCATTCTTAGATACTCATCTTTAAAAGTCAGTATTGCTGAAGGTTCAATTCCTATAAGCGGACAGTTTTCTGAAATAAGATCTTTAAAAATAGAAATATTTTTATTTGCTTTTTGTTTAGCAAAAGAAAGCAATCCTTTTGAAATAGCACTTCTTCCCGATTCTTCATGTTTTACAATAATAGGCTTGTAACCAACTTTTGAAAGTAGTTTTAACGTTGCAATTCCTACACTTACATCAAAATAATTAGTGAATTCATCACAAAAAACAAGTACGCTTCCGTAAGGTTTTTCTTCTTTGTGAAGTCTTTTTTTATTTTGATTGTACCATTTCACAAGAGTTTGTGTGTCTAGTTTAGGTAAATCTCGCTGTGTTGCAATACCAATAGTTTTTTTAATGGTATTGCTACTTAGCAGTAGGTTTGTGATTCTTGGAAACAGGCTTCCTAATTTATTATATGCCGCATTGTGAGCAAATAACTTTGTTCTAAACGGAACCTTATTCTCTTTATAATATTGATGTAAAAATTCAGCTTTTAAGATGGATACATCAACATTACTAGGGCATTCGCTGGTACAAGCTTTGCAGTTCAAGCACAAATCAAACACGTCAAACAGTTCTTTATGATTGAATTTATTTTTTTGATTACTATTGGTAAGAAATTCACGTAGTGCATTTGCTCTAGCTCGCGTGGTGTTCTTTTCATCTTTTGTTGCACGATAACTTGGACACATGGTCCCTCCGGCGTCTACAGATTTTCTACAATCACCAGAACCGTTGCATTTTTCAGCAAAACGTAGAATTCCTTGGTTGTCAGAAAAGTCGAGAAAAGTTGTTGTTTTTGGTTCCTGTCTGTCTATTTTATATCGTAAATTCGCATCCATTGGGTAGGGAGTTACGATTTTACCAGGATTTAATATGTTGTTAGGGTCAAATGTGGATTTGATACGTTTTAGAAGATCATAATTTTTCGCACCAATCATCATAGGTATAAATTCTGAACGAACAATTCCGTCTCCATGTTCACCACTAAATGAACCCTTGTATTTTTTCACTAGCATAGCTGTAGCAGTTGTTATTTTTCTAAATAAAACAACGTCTGCTTTTTTCTTTAGATTTAAAATAGGACGTAAGTGAATCTCACCAGCACCAGCATGTGCATAATAGACTGCTTGCTGATCAAAGTCATCCATCATTTTGGTGAACTCAGAAATGTAGTTTGGTAAATCCTCTAATTTTACTGCGGTATCTTCAATACATGCAACAGCCTTGTCGTCACCAATAATATTCCCCAACAATCCCAATCCTGCTTTTCGTAAATCGTGAATTTTGGCAATATCTTTTCCTTTTATCTGTGGAAAATGGTATCCAAAATTATTTGCTATTAAATCTGCTATTAAAGCATCTGCCAATATTTGAACTTCTTTTTCAGAATCTGATGCAACTTCTAACATCAATATAGCTTCGGGTTCTCCCTGTAAAAAGAATCTATTTTTCTTTTGCTCAATATTATTCTTAGTACAATCTAAAATTATTTTATCCATCAATTCACAAGTATACAACCTGTGTTTCATGGCAATTACAACTGCTTCTAGACTTTCTTGAATACTTTTAAAATGTACACCAACCATGATATTATAGATAGGAGCAAGGGTGTCTAATTGTAAAGTTATTTCTGTAGAGAAGGCTAGCGTTCCTTCGCTTCCACATAATATTTTTGAGAGGTTAATAGTTTTATTTATGCCTCCAAATAAATCAGAATCCAATAATGCATCTACTGCGTAACCTGTATTTCTTCTATGTATTCCAGTGTCTGGAAATTCATTGCTAATCTCGTTCTGAACAGACGATTCTGAAAGTTCCTCAAGAATCTTCTTGTAAATATTGAATTCTAATGTGTTTCCTTTCGTTTTTTTTATGAATTCCTCTGAGGAGATATTTTCAAATACAGCTTCAGTTCCATCACTTAAAATAGTTTGTAATTTGACTACTTTGTCACGAGTGACACCATATTGAATAGAAGTAGTTCCAGAAGAGTTGTTGCCCACCATGCCGCCAATCATACAGCGATTAGAAGTAGAGGTATTTGGGCCAAAAAACAATCCATGTGGTTTTAAAAATCTGTTTAAATCATCACGTATTACGCCGGGTTGTACAGTTACCGTTTGCTGTTCTTTATCAAAAGAAATAATTTCTGTAAAATACTTAGAAGTATCCACAACAATTCCATCTGTAACACATTGTCCGGCCAAAGAGGTTCCTGCAGCTCTTGGAGTCAATGAGACTTCATGTTTATTGGCAAAACGAACTAATTTCTGTATATCTTTATTTGTCTTGGGAACAGCAACTGCTATTGGTTGCTTTCTGTAGACTGATGCATCCGTCGCATAGATAGTCTTATAAAGACTGTCTGTATGTAATTCACCCTGTAAATCGTTTTTTAATGATTGAAAGTGTTCAGGAGTAGGCATAAGTTATTATGATATTTAATATGCGAATGAAAAAAAGTAAAAATAATCATATAATTGAAAAGGAATCAAGGTTGCGTGTTTTATTTCTATTATTTAAAGAACCTTATTTCGGTCCGCTTTTATTTCAATTTTTTTTTCCATAAAAGATTCAACATCAATAATTAAGCTATTTGGTCATAAAAAACTTCAATAATATTAAATAAAAATCGTTGTCAATCTAAATATAGGTACTATATTTGCCACCGTTAAGGGCAATTAGCTCAGTTGGTTCAGAGCATCTCGTTTACACCGAGAGGGTCGGGGGTTCGAATCCCTCATTGCCCACCAAAGTTAAAAAAGTCTACACATTAGTGTAGACTTTTTTGTTTTACTAAAAATCCAATACAGCTTCTTGCGTATTTTTGGATCAGGTGTACTTTGGATCAGTCGTAAAAGTTGTGGAATTCCGATAATTAAGCAAAAATATTAGAGAGTCTAAATAGGGAAAAAGGAATATTTCTCACCCCTCTAAACTGTGTCCTAAGCGCTTTAATTTTGACATTAAAAGATTCTGTAGGTGTACTTGTACTTCTGTTATCAAAGTAGTTTAATATACCTTAATAATGTATTTAGATAGTTCTAACTATAGAGTTAAAAGATTTAAAACCAAACTGTCTTACTTTTTCATACCAATGTGCCAATCTTGTCAATCCTATAGTTTTCTCTTTTGTATTTTCAAATATCCACGATAAATTTTGTGATAATCCATACGCTTTTTTCAGATTTGGATAAATTGAGAATAGTATTTCCGCTCTTTTAGATTGACTATGAGTCCATTTATTTGTATTTTTAAAAAGAAGATATCGACTTCTAGCTAATACTTGTTTTAATGAATCTCCATTGCTTAGTGTTTTCTGTTTGTAAGATTTCACCTTACTTCTTGCGAGCTCAATAGCGTCATTTTCTTTATCAATAGCCTCCCTGCCATGCTTGATTCTTATTTTTTGAATGGATTCTGTTGCTAGTTTTTGCAAATGAAACCTACCAATCACCCTAACAGCTTTAGGAAATGAACGTTTTACAATCAACCCCATATTCCCCGCCATATCTAAAGTCACTTCTTAGACTTTGTTTCTTTTACCTATAGGAATTTTAAAAAGTATTTTAATAACATTCTCTGCTTTGGTTCCTTTAACCACAGCAACAAGTGCTCCTTTCTTTCCTTTTGCTTTTTTATTGGTCACTATCGTATATAGTTCTCTATCAGTAAGAGCTGTTTCGTCAATCGAGAGGTGTTTACCTATGTTTTCCGGAAAAAGCAACCAATTAGAAGCATGAGGTTTTTGTTCCCAAGAATTGAATTCACTTAAATAATCTTTATACTGTCTTTGAAGAACTTTTCCTTTGACTCCATAAAACCCAGCAATGGTGTTGACACTAGAGGGGAGCGTTAGAGATAGACCTCTTTTAAAAAAGTGGCGAACTCCTTCCTTGTTCTTGTTGCTTTTTCGACTAATTCCCAATCTCTTGTAACTACTTTACCTATAGCTTCATTGATCCATCTAAGCCGAGTTATATGCAAAAAAACTGCTTGCCTCCCAGCGGAAAATTCTCAAGTATAGCCTCGGGAAAGAAACCTTTTGAGGTGAGTTTTTGATTTTTTAATTCTGTTGGAACTGAATTATTCTCAGTAAAATAAAAATGGAGTTCTTCGCCTTTGAGGTTATGATTGGTTAGTTCAAAATATGCAATCAAAACTTCTGGTAATAATAAGTTAGCAACACAGCTAATAAGGATTCGGATAAAATACTATAAATTTATAGTTCAAAGCTCTGGTTTTTTATGCTACACCATAACTTTTGGTCTTGATCCCAGGTATAATTAAGTGAAATTTTTATTTAGTCTAAAGAAAAAGATATTTAAAGTTTGACTGCATTGAATTTACTTAAGAGTTGTCTATATTTGTAAAAAAATTATGATTTTTAAATAGCATAAATATCTTTTATTAGAAGTGTGCTTTTCTATATTAATATAATCCCAATTGGTCGTAATAAGCTCTCATAAACATAATGAACAACAATATAGAAAAAACTCTTGATGTAAATAAACGACAAAAGGATTTTTATAATTTTAAGAATATAAATAGAAAAAACTTACCTACAAGAATTTGGTCAGGGTTAAGAAATGGTTTGTTGAATGATTTTAGACAAGAGTTTGAAATAAAAGACAAAGTTTATAGACAGCATAAAATTTGGTTAGGTGATTTAAGTCAGAAAAAAGTTCTTGACCTAGGTTGTCTGCGTGGCAATTCCCTTTCTATTTATATGGCTAAAAATGCTAAGGAATATATAGGAATAGATTTGAGTGACATTGCGATCAAGTGTTTGAATAGACTTTTAATTGAAGAAAAGTGCAAAAATGCGAAAGGCGTGGCAATAGATTTTTTATCACCAGACTTTACGGATTCTAATTTTGATGTTATTTATGCTTACGGGGTTTTACATCATTTTGAAAACTTTGATTTTTTGATATCAAGATTGAATGATAAATTAGAAACAGGTGGAGAAATTATCTCGTATGATCCATTACAAACGAGTTTACCTGTTAAAACAATAAGAAGTATCTATAGACCGTTTCAAAGCGATAAAGATTGGGAGTGGCCTTTTAAAAAATCAACGTTAAAGAAAATTCATCAAAATTTCAAAATTATTGATAAGAAAGGAATATTAGGAAAAAGTAAGTATGGCTTTTTTATTAATTTATTACCTATCAATAAAGTAAAGAAAAAGAAAATTATTAATGATCTTGTCAATAAAGATTGGAATTTAAAAAACATTAATGATTCATATGTTTGCATGCATATTACTATGCTACTTAAAAAAATGTAGTTAAATGCGTATTGTTTTTCTGACAAATCGTTAATAAGCAGTTTATTCGAATTATAATGCCTCCTAATTACTAGAAACAATTTGGAGATATTTTTATGTCTTGCAACGAATATGGCTGATAGTATTCAATGTTTTTATAAAATATAGTTGCGTTATTACTTAAAAAGATAATTTATAGTTGTTTTTGTCATTCAGCTTGTTTTCTAATAAGAAAAGATAGATTTATGTATGTTCATTTTGCTTTTACATTAACTTTTCTTTAACAAATTGTTTATTAAACTATTTTGTTCTTTCATCGTCTAAGACTAGAGTACAAGCAGATTAATAATAAAGGAGCAAAACTAAAATGATTAAACGATTTATTACCCAATCAATCTATGTGTTACTAGTTGTGTTTCCTTTGTTGAATTGGGCTCAAAGTATTTCAGGAAAAATACTTGATCAAGATAAAACTCCTTTAGAATATGTAGCAGTTGCTATTTTAAATCCAGACGATTCTATATTGATTAGTTATGATAACACTGATAAAACAGGTACTTTTGAATTGAAGGAAATCCCAAAAGGGAAAGTGATTTTTCAAGTACACTTATTAGGCTATAAAACATATCAAAAAATAATAAGTTTTAAAAACAAGTCTATCTTTATGGGAGACATTATCCTTGAATTTGAAAATAAATTGGATGAAGTTATTGTGACTGCAATTTTACCAATAAGCATTAAAACAGATACGATTGCATTTAACACCAAAGCATTTAAAATTAGAGTAGAAGATACTGCGGAAGATTTATTAAAGAAATTACCAGGTATAGAAGTAGACGCTTCAGGAGCAATTACTGCTCAAGGTGAGGAAGTCAGTAAAATTTATGTTGATGGAAAAGAATTTTTCAGCGGTGATCCACTAATTGCAACTAAAAACCTGTCGGCTGATGCTATTAAACGCATAGAAGTAATTGATGAGAAGAGTGAGAAATCTAGAGTTTCAGGCATTAATGATGCTGTTAGAAATAAGGTTATAAATATACAGTTGAAGGATGATAAAAAAGTTAATGATTTTGGGAAGGCACAAGGAGGTTACGGAACAGACGATCGATATTTAACAAGTTTAAATTATAACCGATTTTCGTCTAAACTACAAACTTCCATTATAGGAAAGCTGAATAACGTAAATACTTCTGGTTCTGATATTTCTGAGGTTATACAGTTTAATGGAGGTAGAGGAGGTTCTTTTAATTCAAATTCAGGTTTCTTAACCACAGGAGTAGCTGGGATTAATATGGGCTATGAATTCAAAAAGAAACAAGATTTGAATGCCGATTATTTCTACAACTATACAGATAGAACTTCTGGAGATGTTGTTAGAAATAGAACTGAATATATCAATGATACAGAGATAAAGTCTGTAAGCAAGAGTAGTTCTGAAAATTTGTCAAATAGTAATAAACTTAACTTTAATTACAGAGATCGTTCAGATAAGTTGAAATCATTGACTATTAAGGGGAATGGTCGTATTTCAAATAACGAAGGTTCAAGTAAGGGGAAATTAGATAGATATAATGCATTCGGAGAATTAGATTTAGAAAGTGAAAGTATCTCTAACAGTCAAGGAGATGGTAATTCTGGGAATGTTTCGTTTGATTTGACAAAAAGATTTAACGAAAATAGCAAGCGGTATATTTCAACTTCTGCTAAACTAAGTGGTTCTAATAGTGCTTCTGAAAGCAATAATATTCAAACCAATACATACACTATTTCAAACCCACTAAATAATTCAAATTTGTTTATCAAGAAATCAGAAGAGAGCAGCGGTAGTTCACTCAGTTATGATTTAGATTATACCGAACCAATAACAGAGAGTCATTTGATATCATTTGAAGTGGACGTGGAGTATTCTGCAAGTGATGAGGATGTAAATCAATCCAAAATTGAAAACGAAATAGATCAGTCTCCATTAATTTATAAAGAGTTTTATAATAAAACAAGTCTGTCTGGTGAAATGAAATATATCTATGACAAAGAAAGATTTACATTTTCAGCATCAGCAAGGATTGTTGAGCAGACACAGAAATTTGGGTTAGAAAATGAGTCAGATTTTATTAATAATTATACAAACGTAAATCCAGAAATAAGTATTCGCTACAATAGGGAGAGAAGCGAGTTTTTTAGATTTTCTGCGCGCAAAAGAGTGAATTTGCCTAGCTCTACACAACTTTCACCTGCAGTGAATAATTTCAACCCTTTGTATGTACGTAGAGGAAATACAGACCTGATTCCAGAAGATAATTATTCTATTTTTGCAATGTATGGAAAGCACAATTTAGCATCGGGGTTTAGTTTGTTTACAAGAATAAGTTATAATTATACAGTAAATAGTATTGGTAATTATACTCTTACAGATCAGTTAGGTGTGCGATATTCGAGCTATGATAATTTAGGAGATAAGAATAGTCTTAGTTCTACTTTTAGTTTTGGTAATAGAATTAAGAGTTTAGATGTGCGCTATAGAGTTAGATTTGGCGGAAGTTATAATGAGTATTATTCTTTAATTGGGTTTCAAGATTCATTAGGCGGGATTAAATCTGATCTCAATAAAACCCATTCCAAAGCTGGCAACTTGAGCCTTTCATTAGAAAACAATAAAAAAGAGAAATTAGATGCTTCTATCGGTGCAACATGGAATAGAAATTTCACGACATTTACTTCTACGTCTGGAACTAATTCAGATAGAAACTATTTGCAACAAACTTATTGGACAAAACTGGACTGGAATGCTACAAATCGATTTACTATAAATTCTCAATTTAAGTATGACATTTATACTGATAGTACTTTCCCAACGGATCAAGCAGTGCCAATTTGGAATGCTACATTGTCTTATGCAATTACAAAATCTAAGGATTTAACGGTGATGATTTCTGCTTTAGATATCTTAAATGAGAGTATAGGGCTAGAGAGAAAAAGTAATGATAATTATTTCGAAGAAGTGAATAAAGATGTTTTAGGGAATTATTATATGTTGAGCTTAACCTATAACTTAAACGGGAATAAAGGGAAAGGCAAAAGGCCTTCTAGCAACAGGCATGTTAGAGGAAGAGGATATCACTAAATTCAGTGAAGTTATAAGATACATTTTTTTGAGTTTTTTATCATAAAGTTCTCGGTATATTTTTATGCTCAAACATACCTAATGAAATAAAGACTTTCGTTGTGTATTTTGTTTAATATATTGTAATTTCTTTAACTTGTGAGATCAATACTATCAGGCATGATATTTGTATTTTTGCAAGTGTTATAAAAGCTTGCAAAAAATTATAGAAACTGTTCTATTTTAAATAAACAGACCAAACATAAAGTACCGATGAAGAAATACAGATTTTTAATTAGTAGTGTGATACTTTTATTATTGTCACTATGGGGATACAATGAATTTATTAGTAACAAAAAGCAACGAAGAAAAGCTCCTAAAAAAATTGAAAAAACTGTCTTTACCGAAGTTGTTAAAAATGAAGAAATACCTATTATAATTAATGAACGTGGAAGTTTACAATCTAAATATAGGTTGCTACTCTTTTCTGAGGTACAAGGCGTTTTAGAAAACTCTAGAAAAGAATTTCGTGTTGGAGTTTCTTATAAAAAAGGAGAAGTCTTGTTGAATATAAATAGTGATGAGCACGATGCAACTTTAAAATCACAAAAAAGTGTTTTTCAAAATTTAATTGTGTCAATCATTCCAGATTTGAGAATGGATTACCCTGAGTCTTTTGAAAAATGGGAATCTTATTTAAAGAATTTTGATGTAGAAAAACCGATTGATAGAGTTCCTGAACCTGAATCTGATAAAGAAAAATATTTTATTACCGCAAAAAACATTTATACTACCTATTATAAGATTAAAAATTTAGAGGTTCGTTTGAGTAAGTTCACTATCCGTGCTCCGTTTGATGGCATTATTACAGACGCGAATGTAAATAAAGGTGCACTGGTTCGTGTGGGTCAGAACATGGGAGCGTTTATAAATATAGGTACGTATGAGTTAGCTCTTTCTATCAATGCCTCACTAGCAAATGATTTAAGAGTAGGAAAAAAAGTGCTACTAACAGATCTTAGTAAAACAATAAAGGTTACAGGAAAGGTAGTTCGAATCAGTGGAAAAATTGACACTACTAGTCAGACCTTGGAAATTTATATTGAAGTAAAAGGTGCTAATTTAAGAGAAGGTATGTATTTAGAAGCAAGTGTATTTGCCCGTAACGTACAAGATGCATACGAAATACCAAGAAAACTATTGATTGATAAACAACGTGTTTTTGTTTTTCAGGATTCAGTATTGCAATCCGTTTATGTAACTCCTGTTTTTTATAAAGAGAATTCAATTATTGTAAAAGGATTGGAAGATGGTGTAGAGCTTGTTTCAAAACCAATTTTGGGTGCTTTTGATGGAATGCCTGTTCAGAAATTCAATCCCTTTAAAGAATAAGCAACATGAAAAAGTTAATTACTTATTTTATTAAATATCCGGTTGCAGTAAACATCATTATCATTGCTTTTGGATTATTAGGGTGGCTAGGATATACTAATTTAAGCTCTTCGTTTTTTCCGTTAACAGAAAGCAAGTTAATTTCTATTAATGTTACCTATCCAGGAGCTTCGCCTCAGGAAATGGAAGAAGGAGTGGTTCTAAAAATTGAGGACAATTTAAAAGGGGTGATGGGTGTAGAACGCATTACTTCTACCTCTAAAGAAAATGCTGCATCTATAAGAGTTGAGATTATAAAAGGATACGATATCAATGTAATCTTAGCAGATGTAAAAAATGCAGTGGATAAGGTTCCTAGTTTTCCAACAGGAATGGAACCTGCTGTAGTGGCAAAAATTGAAAAAATTAGAGAAACTATTAGTTTTGTTGTTACGGGTGAAGGCATCCCTTTAAAATCATTAAAAGAATTTTCTAGAGAGATAGAAAATGATTTAAGAAGAATGGAGGGGATCTCTCAGGTAAATATATCTGGGTATCCAGCAGAGGAAATAGAAATAGCGATTAGTGAAAGCTCTTTAAGAGCATACGATCTTACATTTAAAGATGTTGCTGATGCGGTTTCTAAAAACAATATATTGACCTCTGGAGGTTCTATAAAAACGAGTTCTGAAGAGTATTTGATTCGTGCCAAAAATAGGGCTTATTATGGAGCTGATTTAAATTCATTGATCGTTCGTGCAGACCAGTCGGGTAGAATTATTCGATTGAAAGATGTTGCTGATGTTTCTGACCGATGGAACGAATCTCCTAATCGGAATTTTTACAATGGAGAACTGGCCGTTCGTGTTCAAGTAAACAATACGAATAGTGAAGACCTGATAGAAACGGCTACAAAAATCAATGCATATATCGTAGCGTTTAATGAAACACATGAGAATGTAACATTAATTGTAGCAAGAGATTCATCTGTGACATTGATAGAAAGAACTCAGTTGTTATTTACCAATGCTTGGCAAGGAATGTTGTTGGTATTATTATTCTTGTCTTTGTTTTTACGACCAAGATTGGCCTTTTGGGTTGCAGCTGGACTCCCAGTAGCTTTTTTCGGAATGTTTATGTTGGCGGGTTATTTTAATGTAACGATTAATGTATTGTCGCTCTTCGGAATGATCATTGTAATCGGTATTTTGGTAGATGACGGAATTGTAATCTCTGAAAATATTTACCATCATTTTGAAAAAGGTAAAAATCCCATTCGTGCTGCGATTGATGGAACGCTTGAGGTGGTACCTCCTATATTTTCTGCTATCTTAACGACAGTGTTAGCCTTTTCAGTTTTCTTTTTCTTGGACGGTGATTTAGGGGAGTTTTTTAGTGAAGTAGCAACGGTTGTTGCTTTAACCTTGCTTATTTCTTTAGTAGAAGCATTGATTATTTTACCTGCGCATGTAGCCCATTCAAAAGCACTAGATAGAAATGCAAAAGTGTATCTTTTAAATAGACATGCAGAAAGATTGATGAATTACATGAGAGATAATTTGTATGCTCCAGCGTTGCGTTTTGTTTTAAAAAACAAAGTATTAGGGTTGGTAATTCCTATTTCGTTTTTTATAATTACGCTAGGTGCTTTTAAGGGAGGTGTTATAAAAGGTACTTTTTTTCCTCAAATAGCAAGTGATAGAGTTTCTATCTCTTTAAAGATGCCACAAGGAACTAATGAAACCATAACAGATTCTATTATTAGTACTATTGAGAAAAAAGTATGGCTTGTAAATAAGGAGCTTACTAAAAAGCAGACAGGAAATATTTCGGTCGTTGAAAATATATTAAAGAAAGTAGGTCCGGGTACTTCTACAGCTTCTTTAAACGTAAATTTATTACCGGGTCAGCAAAGAGATTTTACTTCTACTGAGGTCACCAATGCAATTAGAAATGCAGTTGGAGAAGTCTATGGAGTAGAAACATTGGTTTTTGGTTCTGGAGGGCGGTTTGGTGGAAGTCCTGTTTCAATTTCTTTGTTGTCAAGTAGTATAGAAGAATTAAAATTGGCTAAAACTGAATTGAAAGAAGCATTTTCTAAAAACCCTGTTTTAAAGGATATTTCAGACAATGACCCGCAAGGAATCAAAGAAATAAAAATAAAATTAAAAGAAAGTGCATACTTGTTAGGATTGACATATCAAGATATCATGTCTCAAGTTCGAAGTGGTTTCTTTGGATTTCAAATACAACGCTTTCAGCGAGGAGAAGATGAAATAAAAGTTTGGGTACGTTATAATAGAGAGGAGCGTTCGTCAATTAAGAATTTAGATGCTATGAGAATCGCTACACCAACGGGTGCTAAAGTTGCTTTCTCAGAAGTTGCTATGTACGAAATTGCACGTGGTGAAATTTTGATCAATCATTTAAACGGACTGAGAGAAATTAAAATAGATGCGGATTTAAAAGATGCTAAAACAAGTGCAAGTGATGTATTACAGGAGATAAAAGAAACTGTGATGGTAGATTTGTTAGCAAAATATCCAGCCGTTACAGCCTTGTATGAAGGTCAAAATAGAGAAGCGTCAAAAGTAACGGAATCTGCAAAAAATGTTGGACTTGTCATTCTACTATTAATATATATTGTAATTGTGTTTACATTTAGATCGTATGGTCAGCCATTTATGTTACTAATGATGGTGCCCTTTAGTTTTATTGGAGTAGGATGGGGGCATTATATACATGATTTTCCTGTGAATATTCTTTCTATGCTTGGGGTTATTGCGCTTATTGGAATTATGGTGAATGATGGTTTGGTATTGATTAGTAAATTTAATAGTTATTTAAAAGAAGGAATGTTATATGACGAAGCACTCTTTCAAGCAGGAAAATCTAGATTTAGAGCCATTTTCTTAACAACGATTACGACCGTTGCAGGCTTAACTCCTTTGATTTTTGAAACGAGTAGGCAGGCTCAGTTTTTAATTCCAATGGCAATATCGATTGCGTATGGAATTGTTATTGCTACTTTTTTAACCTTGCTTACGTTGCCAATATTACTGTCCATTTCAAATGGCTTTAAGGTATATGTAAAATGGTTTATTACAGGTGAGAAGCCTACAAGAGAATCGATTGAAAGAGCGATCAAAGAATTGGAATCTGAGAATAAAGAATTTGAATCATAATACATGAAAACAGTACACAAAATAGTATTTGCTATTGTTGGTTTCCTTGTTGGGATATCTCAATTAAGTGCACAGAAATTGTTGACCAAAGAGAATGCAATTTTAATGACTTTAGAGAATAACTACGATATTAAACTAACAGAAAATAGTTTAGAAACAGCAGAAAATAATGCGAGTATCTATAACAGCGGATATTTACCAACTGTTTTTACTAGAGCTGGAGCGACTTATGATAACAAGGACACAGAAACAACATTAGCAGATGGATCCGTTCGAACTGTAGATGCCGCCGAAACAAATAATTACAACGCTTCTATTGGAGTGAATTATGTGTTATTTAATGGTCTGGGAAGATATTATACAGCTATCAAACTAAAAGAGACATATAATCTATCAGAATTACAAGCAAGAGATGTGATGGAAAGAACATTGTTGACATTGTTTTTCGCATATTATGATGTGGGAAGATTGAGTGAAAATACAAAGAGTCAGAAGAAAACATTAGAAGTTTCTAAGCAACGTTTAAAAAGAGCTAATTATGGATTTGATTATGGTCAAAATACAAAGTTAGATGTATTGAATGCAGCTGTTGATGTAAACAATGATAGCATCACCTATTTAAGTATTCAAAGACAATTAGCAAACTCAAAAAGAGATTTGAATATTGTTTTAGGAAGAGATGTGAACACAGATGTAAAAGTAGACACGACAGTAGTATATTTAGAAGGAATGAATTTAGAATCAATATTAAATAACGCTAGAGAAAATAATATAACACTTTTACAAGCGAACAAGGCATTAGAGTTAAGTGAGTTTGATGTGAAAATCAACAATTCTACATGGATGCCTAATGTAAGTTTGACTAGCTCCTATGCATGGAGCGATAGAATAAGTGACGCAACAACTCCTTTTAGCCCAATAGAATTAACACAGACTGGTGTGAATGCAGGGGTTAGTTTGTCTTGGAATCTTTTTGATGGAGGAAAGACAACAACTCGTGTACGGAATGCACGGATTGCTTTAGACACAAAAGAAACACAGAAAAGTCAACAAGAAGAGTTTTTAAAGCGTGATGTAAACAATGCTTGGGAAAGTTATCAAAATGCTCTCTATACTTTAAAAGTACAGAAAACAAATGTTAAAACGAATAAGTTGAATTTTGAACGTTCTACTGAGTATTATAAGCTAGGACAAGTTTCATCTATTGCTTTTAGATTGGCTCAAGTAAATTTGATAAATGCAGAATTGACTTTGAGTTTGGCTAAATATGCAGCAAAAAATGCTGAGTTATTATTGCTTCAGTTGTCAGGAACATTGCTTGGAAATAAAGAGTTTTAAAATGTCGAAAAAAGGAAAAGAAAAAAACACAAAGAACAAAGCAAAGCATACAAAGCTGATGAATCGTAAGTTGAATAAATTACGTGATGAAAAAATTGCACATCAACAACGGTTAAAAGAATTGGTAAAGAAGCACAACGAACAAAAAAAAATGGAAGAGTAGTGGAGATGCAAAATTCAAATTGTCCTTGTGGCAGAACTAAGCTTTATCAGATATGTTGTGGAGCTATTCATAATAATAAAAAGGAAGCACTAACGGCTGAAGACTTGATGCGTTCACGTTATGTTGCATTTGTAAAAGGGGATGGTGCATACTTGCATAAAAGTCATCATTCTACAAAAAGACCCTCCAATAAAGAATCACAGGAAATTGAAAAATGGGCAAAATCTGTTGGTTGGATAAAGTTAGAAGTCTTCAATACTTCAAAAGGGTTAGAGAAGGATACGACAGGTACTGTAGCCTTCAAAGCATATTTTTTTGAAAACGGAAAGGTTGAGGTGATCAATGAAAACTCGTTTTTTAAGAAAGAAAATAATTCTTGGCTTTATGTAGGTTCTATTTAAGAATAAATTTCAATTTTTTTGCAATGATTTTCACACATGATTATATTGGAATTAGTATTGTTCTTTTTAATAAATGGTCGCTTCGCGTTTATTATATATGAAACTTTTATTTTTTAATGCGTTTTGCGTATTTATTGAATATTAAAAATAAAGGAATGTAAAAGAATTTATAATTATTATATTGTTGGCAGTAATTGTGAAATTTTGAAAATATAAAATGGAAAAGAAAGTTACGTTTTGTACTCCTATAATACTTCAAGATTTATGCGCTCCTAAACTAATTAAACATTTTAGGATGGTTGTTTTTATGGTTGCTTTGATCCACCCAATAAGTCAATTTACAAGTGCACAAAAAACAAAAGAATTCGTCTTAGTGGAATCTAATCCTAAAATAAATGAAATGGTTTCTATGATTAAAACTGAGGTTGACCCTCAGTATGTCTACAAATATAAAAAAGCTAAATTTGTGCCACCTAACGGAAAAGCATTACTTATTATGGGGCAAACCGTAGAAAATATCAATGAGTATTTAAATCATTTTCCTAAGGAACAAAGACCAAGTGGCTGGTCAGCCTATTGGGGGATTCCTGAGTTTAAAGCCATAACTGAGTCTCATAAAAATAACACAGGAAGTACACAAAATCATCAAATGCTGATTGATAGTTTTCCGAATACTGTTGTACAAAGTGCAATGTGGATGGTAGGCAGATGGGATGTTGCAAAAAAAACTAGAAAAGGAGATTACGATAAAGTAATCAAGAAATATGCAGCTTGGGCAAAAACGGCTAAAAGACCAATCTACTTAAGAATTGGTTATGAGTTTGATGGGATTCACAATGAGCTAGAACCTAAGGAATATGTAAAAGCATACCAAAGAATTGTTGATTTATTGCGCTCTGAAGGTGCTAATAATATTGCATTTGTTTGGCATTCATACGCCAGTAAACCATACAAAGGATATCCTGTGTCAAATTGGTATCCTGGTGATGATTATGTAGATTGGGTTGGTATTTCAGTCTTTGAACATGCCTATGGTAGTGATGACTTTGGTTCTTATTGTGATGCTGTTCTGAAATTTGCTAAGCGATGTAAAAAGCCAATAATGATTGCAGAGTCTAATCCAATATTTGGTATTGAAAAGAGCAATATTGATGTCTGGAATAAGTGGTTTGTCAATTTTTTTACATTTGCATATAATAAAAACATCAAAGCCATTAGCTTTATAAATCAAGATTGGAGCCGCACTGCAATTGATGGAATTTCAGATTGGAAAGACGGACGTCTTTATAACAATGAAAAGATATCTAAGGCTTGGTTTTTGGAAACAGATAAAGATCGTTATCTAAAGCAATCACCAGAACTTTTTGAGCTATTGGAGTATGATTCAAAAAAGTAAGTTCTAATCATTGTTCTTACAAACAAATGAAAAAACGTACTTCATTATAGAATTATAAAACAGCAATTTAAAGACTTCTAAATGATGTTGTTGTTTCTTTCTAATGTATTTGAAGTAACGACAGTAAATAATAGAAGATGTGCGATTATTATAAATTCATGTAGTTGAGGAATAAAATAAGGTGCACAAATAAAACATAGAGATGTCAAGACATTCGCTTAAAAAATCAGAGAACTGCTCAAAAAACAATAGTATTAAAGATAAAAGAATGCATAGATAAAAAAACGAGAATTGTGCTGTACAGTACGGGACAAACTATTTCTTTGGATTCTATGCATATAATTGGTTTTTTGAATAAAAATTATTGATTTGATACTTGAAATTATCTATTGATTAAATTAATACCTTAAATCCCTGTTTTTTTCTTTAGATAAACTGTTTTAAACAAAACAGAATTTGTAATTTTGCACTTTATTTTTATAAACTGTAAATCTTAAAGGATGCAACGTGATCAAATCATCTTCGACTTAATAAAAGACGAAAAAGAAAGACAATTAGAAGGATTAGAATTAATCGCTTCTGAAAATTTTGTTAGTGAGCAAGTAATGGAGGCGCAGGGTTCTGTGTTGACAAATAAATACGCTGAAGGATATCCTGGAAAGCGTTATTATGGTGGTTGTGAAGTTGTAGATGTTGTTGAGCAAATTGCAATTGACAGAGCAAAAGAATTGTTTGGTGCTGCATATGTAAATGTACAGCCTCACTCTGGTTCTCAAGCAAATGCTGCAGTATACTTGGCAGTATTAAATCCTGGAGATAAGATGTTAGGATTTGATCTTTCTCATGGTGGACATTTAACGCATGGTTCTCCTGTCAATTTTTCCGGTAAAACTTACAAAACTTCTTTTTATGGAGTTGAGAAAGAAACGGGAAGATTAGATTATGATAATATTCAAAAAATAGCTTTGGAGGAAAAACCAAAAATCATTATTGCTGGTGCATCTTCTTACTCAAGAGATATTGATTTTGCACGTTTTAGAGAAATTGCTGATAGTGTAGATGCTTATTTAATGGCAGATATTTCTCATCCTTCAGGGATGATTGCAAAAGGCTTATTAAATGACCCAATGCCACACTGTCACTTTGTAACTACAACTACTCATAAGACTTTAAGAGGTCCTAGAGGAGGAATGATTATGATGGGTCAAGATTTTGATAATAAAATGGGTATCACTTTAAAGAGTGGTAAATTACGTAAAATGTCTGGTTTGTTAAATTCAGCTGTGTTCCCAGGAATGCAAGGAGGACCATTAGAACATGTTATTGCTGCTAAAGCGATTGCTTTTGGTGAAGCTTTAACTGATGAATTTTTACATTACCAAATAAGAGTAAGAGAAAATGCTGCTGCAATGGCTGCTGCATTTGTATCAAAAGGATACAATATTATTTCTGGTGGTACTGACAACCACTGTATGTTAATTGATTTACGTAACAAAAATTTGTCTGGTAAAGATGCTGAAGAAGCATTGGTTAAAGCGGATATTACTGTAAACAAAAACATGGTTCCTTTTGATGATAAATCACCATTTGTTACTTCTGGAATTCGTATTGGAGCTTCTGCTGTAACAACTAGAGGTTTAAATGTTGAAGAAATGGCTACTGTTGTTGATTTGATAGATGAAGTAATTACAAACTTTGAAAATGAAGCTGTTTTAGAAGCTATAGGAGAAAAAGTAAATGCATTGATGAGCGGAAGAGCATTGTTCAACGCTTAAGAAAGTTCTATATTTTATATTGAATCCCTTTACATTTATTTGTAAAGGGATTTTTTTGTTAGACTTTATATTTGGTAAATAAAAATATGATTTATGAAAGTGAGAATCTTTGATAATTCTATTGTTATAACAGATATTGCACAAAATTCAGAACGTTATTGACTGTTTTTGTAAAAAAAACTCATTGATGGCATTTGTATATATACAGGAGTTGACAGTTACACGATTCAATAATTACACAAATTTAAAGTTAATGTAAATGAATTAAACGTTGAAGATTTCAAAGAATTCAATACTTTTGCGGTTCTTAAATAAATGGATTGTTATGGGTACTAAAAAAGTGTTTGGTTTGGTGGGGAAGAATATTGAATATTCTTTTTCTAGAAATTATTTTTCTAAAAAGTTTAAAAAACTACAACTATTGGACAATACTTACTTGAATTTTGATTTGAATAACATTTCTGAATTCCCAGCTGTTTTTGATACTCATAAAGAAACGTTGGTAGGGATGAATGTAACGATTCCATATAAAGAGGATGTAGGAGCTTTTTTAGATGAAATTGATTCTGAAGCTGCCGAGATAGGAGCAATCAATACAATCAAAATATATCCAAATGGAATTCGTAAAGGATTCAATACGGATGTGTATGGTTTTGACCAATCTATTGCGCCATTTTTAAAAGGAGAACATAAAACGGCACTTATTCTAGGAACAGGTGGTGCGTCTAAAGCTGTTGCTTATGCTTTGAAGAAAAGAGGAATTGTTTATAAGTTTGTTTCAAGAGTTCCGAAAAATGAGACTCAAATCAGTTATGAAAGCTTAGATGCTGCAGTGATAGAAAATGTAGGTGTTATTGTAAATTGTTCTCCAATTGGAACACATCCAAATGAACATTTATTTCCTGCAATTCCATATGAGTTTTTAACAGAAAAACATTTGTTGTTCGACTTGATATATAACCCTTCAGAAACAACTTTTTTACAAAAAGGAAAAGCACAAGGAGCTGTGGTTGCAAATGGCATGAAAATGCTTGAGTTACAAGCGGAAAAATCTTGGGAAATTTGGAATAAATAGTTTTAAAAGCGACTGATTTTTTTATAAGTCTCCACTATTTTTTTAAAGCATATAATTTTGTGGTTTAGATAGCTATGTCTATATTTAAACAATAATAAATAGGAACTTTAAACACGTTAAGATGTTAGACGCAACAAATACAAATTCAGAAGAAGAAAATAAAACTACTGATGATACCCCCTCTACAGATGCTCCTGTGGTTACAGATGATTCACAAAGTGAAACAGTCGTAGAAATAGAAAAAATAGTTGAAGCACCACAAGATGATGAAGCTGCTATTGCAATGGAGAAAGTGGTAGAATCTATTGAAGAAAAAGTTGCTGCTAACGCCGAAAGAGAGGACGAAAAAGAAGTGACTCCTAAAGTCAATTACGATGAACTTACTATGGAAGATCTTGTAACAGAACTTCGGAGTCTTGTAGGTAGTCAGGCTGTACAATCTATAAAGTCTAGTGTAGATTATTTAAAGAAAGCGTTTGACACAAAATTCAGTACTTTATTGGCTGAAAAGAAAGCAGCATTCTTGGCAGAAGGAGGAGTGTCTATTGATTTTCATTACTCTAGTCCTGTTAAAATCGAACTAAATTCTATTATTACTGATTACCGAGCAAAAAGGAGTACTCACTATGCTGCGTTAGAGACTCAGTTAAAAGATAATTTAGAAAAACGTTTGGCAGCTATTGAGTCTTTAAAAGAACTGATAGAAAAGTCAGATTCTAAAACAATGCATCATGATTTTAAGGTTTTGCAAGAGCAATGGAAAGCAATTGGACCTGTTCCTAGAACCAAATACAACAATACTTGGAGAAATTACCATCATCATGTAGAGCGTTTTTATGATTTACTTCATATGAATAATGACTTACGTGAATTAGATTTTAAGCACAATTTAGAAGAGAAAGTAAAAATATTAGAAAGAGCATTTGAATTGTCACAAATTGAAGATGTTGCATTTGCTTTCAAAGAACTACAAGTTTTACATAAATCTTGGAAAGAAGAAATAGGTCCTGTCTCCAGAGAGTTTAGAGAAGAGATATGGGAGAAATTTAGTCAGGCAACAAAAATTATTCACGATAAAAGAGACCGGTTTTTTGAGATTCAAAAATCAAAATATCAAGAAAATGTTCAACTTAAAATTGATGTGATTACTACTTTAGAAGGTTTTGATACTTCAAAAAACAAAACACATTCTGATTGGCAGAAATCTATCAAAGAATTTGAGGCGAAGCGCGAAGTGTTTTTTACTGTTGGAAAAGTGCCGAGAAATAAAAGTCAGAAAATTTGGGATAAATTAAAAGTTGCTACTAAGAACTTTAACCATGCTAAAAATATATTTTATAAGGAGTTGAATTCTGAACAGCATCAAAATTTAGAAAAGAAATTAGCATTGCTTGAACTGGCGAAAGAACTAAAAGACAGTGATGATTTTAAGGACGCGACAGGGAAAATGAAAAGAATACAAGCCGATTGGAAAACAATTGGTCATGTCCCAAGGAAATTTTCTGACAAAATTTGGAAAGAATTTAAAGACTCGTGTAATCATTATTTTGATAGAATACATCAAATTCAAGACAACGGGTCGAATGAGGAAATTGAAGCTTTGGCAACAAAAAAAGAATTCCTTTCTCAGATTATTGGTGTTATTGGTAATGCTGACATTACTTTAGAGGAAGTGAAAGCATATATTCAGACATGGAAAAACATAGGTAGAGTTCCTAGAAAAGAAAAACAAATTGAAGCTGATTTCAACAGTGCTATTGAGAAATTATTTACTCAGTTGTCTATTGAAGGAGAAGAATTGGCTATGTTAAAATATAGAATGCTTATTGATTCTTATGTTATTTCTAATAATAACAGAAAAGTAGAAAGTGAAGTTCAATTTGTAAGAAAGAAAATTGATGAGTTGTGGAAAGGAATTCAGCAGCTAGAGAATAATATTAGTTTTATTGCAAATGCGACTGAAGACAATCCACTGGTTGTAAATGTTCGAAATTCAATTGTATCACAAACGAAAGATCTTAATGTTTGGAAAAGTAAATTATCATTTCTAAGGAGTTTAGACTAATTGGATATTAAACATAAAAAAAGGCTACCAAATGGTAGCCTTTTTTTATTTTATAAACTTTTATACTTAAGCAAGTACGTCTGCCAAAGCTTGTTGTTCTTCTTCAGCCAACGTAGCATCAACTAAAATTCTTCCACTGTACTCATCAATAGTGATTTTCTTGCGAGCAGCAATTTCAATTTGAACTTGAGGAGGTATCGTAAAGAAAGATCCACCAGCAGCGCCTCTTTCGATAGAAACTACAGCCAATCCATTCTTTACATTAGAACGAATTCTATTGTACGCTTTTAATAAGTGTGCATCAATTTTACCTGATAATTCCGCAGATAAGTCATTCATTACACCTTCTTCTGTTTCAGTTTCTTTCGTAATAGTGTCTAGCTCAGTTTTTTTGTGTTCTAAATGAGAAGCTTGTCTTTCTAGCTTTTCAGCAGTGTTCGCAATAATTTTAGATTTTTGCTCGATCTTCACTTTGTATTCTCCGATGCGTTTTTCAGACAATTCGATTTCTAATCCTTGATATTCAATCTCTTTTGTTAAAGAGTCAAACTCACGATTGTTACGTACAGATTCTTGTTGTTTCTCATACTTTTTAGAGGCTGTTTTAGCGTCTTCAATTGCTAATTTTTTAGCAGTAATATCTGCGTCATACTTTGCAACATCTCCCGTTAAATTAGCGTGTCTTGTTCTTAGGCCAGATACTTCATCTTCTAAGTCCTCAATTTCTAAAGGTAATTCTCCACGAACACTTTTAATTGTATCAATTCTAGAATCGATCAATTGCAATCTGTAAAGTGATCTTAATTTGTCTTCAACGGTTAGTTCTTTGCTCTTAGCCATGTCTATATATAATAAATAGGATTTGTAATTTTATCTGATAAAATGATTGCAAAATTAGTGAATTTTTCTGTAAGATAATCAACTAACAAGTTTTTTGTGAACTGTTCCGATTCATAATGACCAACATCTATTATTAGTATCTGATTTTCAGCTTTATAGAACTCATGATATTTAAAATCTGCAGATATAAAAGCGTCTGCATCGCTATTTTTTGCGTTTTCTATGGCAAAACTTCCTGAACCACCTAACACAGCAACTTTTTTGATCTTTTTTCCTGTCAGTTTAGAATGACGAATACAATCTGTATTTAATGTCTTTTTTACATATTGTAAAAATGCTACTTCTTCCATTTCTTCTTCAAATTCAGCAAGCATTCCCATTCCAATTTGCTGATGCTTGTTTTCAATGGTCGTAATCTCGTATGCGACTTCTTCGTATGGATGGTTGTCAAACATGGCTTTTAAAATAGCACCCTCAAGATGTTTTTCAAAAATAACTCCAATAATAATTTCTTTTTCTGTGTGTAGCACACCTTTTTCTCCTTTAGTAGGATTAGAGTCTTCTCCTCCTCGATATGTACCAAACCCTTCTACGTTAAAGCTACAGTTATCGTATTTACCAATTTTCCCAGCTCCTTTTGCAAACATTGCTTTTCGCAAGCGAGATGCGTTTTCGTTGGGAACATACGTTAATAATTTTTTTATGGTGTTTTTCTGTGGTATCAATATATGTTTGTTTTGAAGTCCTAAGACATCACAAATTTTTGAGTTTACACCATTGATAGAGTTATCTAAAGCGGTATGCATTGCATAAATAGCAATGTCATTTTTGATAGCTTTGATAATTATTTTTTCTATGTAATTAGAACCATTTATTTTTTTTAATCCAGAAAAAATAATCGGATGAAAACTCACAATTAAATTACAGTTCTTTTCAATAGCCTCATCAACTACATTTTCTAAAGTATCTAAGGTAACCAAAACACCTGTAACTTCTTGTGTGTATTCTCCTACTAAGAGTCCAACATTATCAAATCCTTCGGCATAATTCAATGGAGCCAGTTCTTCTATACTATTGGCAATATCTTTGACTGTAATCATATTTATATATTTGAGTTCAAATGTAAAAAATATAGTTGGATTCTTTATAGATTGATACGCGTATTTACTTACTTTTGTTTGAATATCGAAAGCTTTAAATAATCGACATTAATGATTAAAATAACTCTTATTAAAAGTTTACGATTGGTTTTATCGCCATTTTCTCTAATCTATGCTTTGGTTTTAAGTATTAGGAATAAATTATTTGATCTTAATATTTTGAAACATACTAGTTTTGATGTCCCGGTTATTGCTGTTGGAAACTTGAGTCTTGGTGGAACGGGTAAGACTCCGCAAATAGAATACTTGATTCGATTGTTACAAGAGGATTATACGATTGCTATACTGAGTAGAGGTTATAAAAGAAAATCAGAAGGTTTTGTAATAGCAGGAAAAGAAACCACGGTTGAAGAAATTGGAGATGAGCCTTTTCAGTTTTTTAAAAAGTTTCAAAAAATTGCTGTAGCTGTTGATTCAAATAGAACCAATGGGATTAAAGAGTTGTTGAAAAGAGATCCATTAATAAATTTAATATTGTTAGATGATGCATATCAACATAGAAAAGTCAAAGCAAATTTTTACACCTTATTAACTGCTTATGACAATAGGTATACAAATGATTTTGTTTTGCCATTAGGAGATTTAAGAGAGTCTAGGAGCGGAGCAAAACGTGCAAATACAATTGTAGTTACAAAATGCCCGTTTAATCTTACCAAAAAGGAGCGAATCGATATTATAAAAGAGATAGATCCAAGAAAATACCAACAAGTTTTTTTTAGCAGTATTGCTTATGATACTACTATTCATTCTAGTAAAAGTTCATTGGAGTTAAAGACACTAGTTAATTATGAAATTGTTTTGATTACCGGTATTGCGAAACCAAAACAGTTAGTAGATTATTTGATAGAGCAAAAAATCAAGTTTAATCATTTAGATTTCCCTGATCATCATACTTTTAATTCTTTAGATATAGAAAACATCAATCAAACGTTTGATAAAATTAAAAATAATAAAAAACTGATTTTAACTACTGAAAAAGATTTTACAAAACTTTCAAATTCTATAGAGGGTATTTATTCCTTGGGTATAAGAACGTCTATAACCGATTCTGAGAAGTTTGATTCTTTTGTGAAAAAAGGAATTTAGATAAAATTAGCGCCTAGGGTGAAATTTTTCTAAGACTACTTTTAAATGACTTCTATCGAGGTGCATATAGATTTCTGTAGTAGTAATGCTTTCATGACCTAACATTTGTTGGATTGCTCTTAAATCGGCTCCACGTTCTAACAAGTGCGTCGCAAAGGAATGGCGAAAGGTATGTGGACTTATGTTTTTTTCAATACCAACTTCATGTGCTAAATTTTTAACAATCGTAAAAATCATATTCCGTGTTAGTTGTTTTCCTCTTCTGTTTAAAAACAAAGTGTCTTCACATCCTTTTTGAGGGCTCGTGTTGCATCTAATGTATTTTATATAGGTTGTAATATATTCTTGTGTTTCAATGTTGATAGGAACAAATCGCTGTTTGTCTCCTTTACCAATGACTCGAATAAAACCTTCATCAAAAAATAAATCTGAAATTTGGAGCGTAATCAATTCAGTAACACGCAGCCCACAACTATAGAGTGTTTCAAGTAGAGTTCGATTGCGTTCTCCTTGGGGGTGACTCAAATCAATGCTCTCAATTAAGATATCTATTTCTTCAACAGAGAGTGTATCCGGAAGTTTTCTACCTGTTTTAGGAGTCTCGATAAGTTCTGTGGGGTTGTTGTCTCTATATTTTTCAAAAATCAAATAATCAAAGAAATTTCGAAGACCTGAGATAAGTCTGGCTTGTGACTTTGGATTGGTGGTCTTCGCATTCTCATAAATAAACGGAAGAAGCGTGTCTTTTTCAATATTTTCGGGGGCAATTGTAACTTCATTAAAATCTAAAAAGGAGATTAGTTTTTTAATATCTCTTTGGTATCCATCAATTGTGTTGATAGACATGCCTCTCTCTATTTGAAGGTAGTGTTTGTAATCTTGAAGAAGTTGCGACCATTTCATTGGAGTAAAGGTATTGAAAGGAAAAATTGTTTTACGTGATTTTTAATAAATTCCAAAAAAAGTATCCTATTGCTCTTTCTCTTCTTTCTAAAATATAAGGTGTTCTAGTGAAATAAGATTATTTTTAATATCATGCTATGAGATAAATATGATTTATGTAATCCAAACCTTTTTTCCACCACAGAAGAACATCAAGCTATTCTATCAGATTCTTGTGATGATAAATGGATGACTAATAGAGATGTATTAGTGAAAAGACACGAAAATACATAAAATGACTTTTTAGAATCTGAAAAATAAAAAGAACATCTTTACAGGGTTCATAATTTACTTAGGATTAAGAAATATAGATACAAAATTATTAAAATGAAATTATGGTCTTAAAACAAGGAATTTGTTTAGGATCGATTAGTGAGGGTATCTATTGAATTAGAAAAATAAATGTAAGATTGAGAAATTATTATTTATTAAATTAAAAGGGTTAAACTATTTTTCAACAGTAAACTTCTGAGTTAATAGATATTATTAAAAAATTAGTTTCGAAATATTATATTTAATTTTAAAAAATAGGTTTTTTTAGAAAAGAAAGTTTGTCGTTGGTTGGATATAAAACTCACCAATCATTTTTTGAAACAAGGTGACTTCGAGTCTCATTTTTTTAAGTTTAATGTGGACAGGGAGTTCGATATGTATTCAGTCAATATTGATTATGTATTATAGAGGTATATACTTCTTTGTCTATCTTTTTGAATAGAAGGTTGCAACTTAGATTCTCAAAATAATTGTACTTATGTTCCTTTGTTATTATTTTTAGAAATATACTTTTATCTATCTGGAAAAAAACTTCTTGTCATTTAAAGTTTGCGACTACTCTATTGTCATGAATCTACCAAATATTCATTCAAGATCGGTTTTTGTTTTTTTTATTATATTTTCAAGAAAACATGAAATAGTTCGTGTTAATTGGATAACATTCTTATTTTTGTTTTCCATAAAACAAAGTCATGAAAATTCTTATTTTAAATGGTCCCAATTTAAATTTATTAGGAAAGAGAGAACCTGAAATTTACGGCTCTGCATCTTTTGAAGATTATTTCAACTCTCTAAAGGAGAAGTATTCCACTATAGAATTGGAATACCATCAATCTAATCACGAAGGTCAATTGGTTGATAAATTGCATGAAGTTGGATTTTCCTATGATGGAGTTATAATGAATGCAGGTGCTTACACACATACATCTGTAGCATTAGCGGATGCAATAAAAGGAATTGAAACTCCGGTTGTAGAAGTTCATATTTCTAATGTACATCAAAGAGAAGAATTTAGACATAAATCTTTTTTATCACCTGTTTGTAAAGGCGTTATTTTGGGATTTGGACTAAAGAGTTATGAGTTAGGACTTCAAAGTTTTATTAAATAAAAGAAATATGTTTAAAGTAATATCAAAGTTAAATAATAGAAAAGTCTCTTCCAAAGGTTTAGGCGTTTTTAGAATAGCTTTTTTTTTAAATTTATTTTTGGAAGTATTACATAGGTTTCAATTTAGACACCTATATTACATACCTTATTTACAAAGCTCAATTTTGTCTAAAAACATTATTTGGTCTGTTTGGTTCTTTGTCTTGGTGATGTTGATTATAGGATTTAAAACTAGAATTTTAACTATTGTAAATTGTATTTTTGTTCTAGCATTTATTGTAAATAACAGACTTTTTCAAGATCATATGAATTATGCATATGTTGGAATGGGTTTTCTGATGATGCTTTTACCTGTCTCTAAGTCTTATTCTATTGATAATTTAATTTTAAGAATTAAGTATAGCTCAAAGAAAAAACTATTCATCCCGGATCAATTAACATCTGGTTTTTTTTATTGTTAAAAACAACTAATGAAAAAACTAGCAATTATAGGTTCTGGAGATTTGGCCCAACAGATTATGCATCATGCTTTGATATCAAATTTTGAGACGGTCGGCTATTTTAATGATTTTTTAGTTAAAGGTTACGAAGGCAAAGGAAAAAAAATATTAGGCAAAACTGAAGATATAATAGCCTTGTTTGAACAAGGGGTGTTTGATGAAATTATTATTGGTATTGGTTATAAACATTTTGAAATAAGAGCATTACTATTTGAGAAGTATCATAAAATTATTCATCCCACTTGTTTTGTGGATAGAACGGTAAAGATTGGAGACGGAGTAGTCCTTTTCCCTAATAGTACCTTTGATGAAAATGTAATTATTGAAGCCAATGTACTTATTAATGTGGGCTGTATAATTTCCCATGATACTAGAATTAGAAAAAACACATTCTTATCACCATCAGTTTCTCTAGCCGGGTTTATTGATATAGGAGAACAAAACAATATAGGAATCGGTACCGTAATAATTGATTATATCAAAACAAGCGACAATGTTCAAACAGGAGGAGGGACTGAAGTAATTAATGATATTGAAAAACCAGGGTTATATGTTGGGAACCCACAACGTTTTATCAGATGAAGGAAATAATACCATTTAACAAACCATATATGACTGGTATGGAAACCATTTATATTACTGAAGCAGTTAATTCCGGAAAAATATCTGGAAATGGTGCTTTTACTAAAAAGTGTCAAAATTACTTCGAAAAGCAATATGGAATAAAAAAAACATTCTTGACAACCTCTTGTACAGATGCTCTAGAAATGTGTGCGATTTTATTGGACATTAAGGAAGGAGATGAAGTAATTATGCCCTCTTATACATTTGTTTCTACTGCAAATGCCTTTGTTTTAAGAGGTGCTAAGATTGTGTTTGCAGATTCAAGAAAAGACCAGCCTAATATTGATGAAAAAGGAATAGAAGAATTAATTACACCTAGAACAAAAGCCATCGTTGTAGTACATTATGCTGGTGTTGCATGTGAAATGGATACTATTATGGCATTAGCTGATAAAAATGGTATCTATGTTGTTGAAGACGCTGCTCAAGCAGTTGATTCTTTTTATAAAGGTAAAGCATTAGGTAGTATAGGGCATTTGTCAGCTTTTTCTTTTCATGAAACTAAAAACATTATTAGTGGGGAAGGTGGCTTGTTGGGAATTAACGATGCGCAATTTATTGATAGAGCAGAAGTTATTTGGGAAAAAGGAACCAATAGATCAGCATTTTTCAGAGGAGAAATAGACAAGTATGGCTGGGTAGATGTTGGGTCTTCTTTTTTGCCATCAGATATAATCGCTGCGTTTCTTTGGGCACAAATAGAAAATATTGAAGATATTCAAAACAGAAGAAAGGAAATATGGAATGACTATTATACGTTTTTCAAGAATAAGGCTAAAATAAATGTACCTATACTACCTGATTATGCAACTAATAATGCTCATATGTTTTATATTCTTTTAGAGTCACTAGATGAAAGAGAAAAATTTATTGCTTCCTATAAAGAAAAAGGAGTTAACCCCGTTTTTCATTATGTAAGTTTACACTCTAGTCCATATTATAAAGACAAACATGGTGATAGGGAGTTGCCTAATTGTGATATATATGCGAATACATTGGTTAGAATGCCAATGTATTATGAGTTAAATATTAATAAAATTATTTAGAATGATCAAATTATTTTTACGCAACATTCATTATATACTATTTCTGATTGTCTCTATTATTGCAATTAACTTTAATTATGTTGAAGGTGATGATGCTAGTATGATGATGTATCATGCTCTAGGAAGGAGTTCAGAATTACAGCCTGCATACTCTCCTTACCATTCCATGTTTGATAAAGTTCTTAGCTTTTTTACATCAAATGAGCTGTTCCTGAGATATTTATCTATTAGTTTGTCATTCGTGGCAAACTTTGTAGTTTATATACTTTTACTGAAAATATTAAAACTAAAAGGTGTCTATAATTCGGTGTTAATATGCTTATTACCATTTATTATTCCTGAAATGTTTTTTAGTGGGTTGTATATCAACCCAACGATCATTTCATTTTCTATTATACTAGGATGTCATATTTTATTGATAAAATATTTTAATGAAAACAATAAGATATTTCTTTTACTCTCTGTTTTATTATTTGGATTTGCTACCAGTATAAGGTGGAGTAATGGGTTGTATTTATTTGTTTTGTTTGGAGAGTTTTTTATCTATTTAATAAATAAAAACACATTGATCAACTTTAAAAGAAAGTTGGTTTTGCTTCTTTTCGTTTGCACAACTTATGTTGTTAGTGTCTTGTTTTTTATCTATATTTCAGGATATTCTATATTTGATATTATAAATACATATAGCAACGGTAAATCTTATATCGAAAATAAAGAATTTTCTTATTTGTCATATGTAGCAAATGCAACAACTTATTTAACATTATCATTCATACCTCTTTTATTTATAGGCGGGTATTTTGTTATTAAAAAACGATCTTGGAATATAGTTCTTTTATTCGTTTTTTCTTTTTTACCTTTTTTTGGACTTGGGTTTTATCCCTCATATAAATACATGATTACTACATTGCCTGTTTTGGCCTTTGTCATATCGTTTGGGTATCAAGAATTAACAAATAAATATCATAAGTGGATTGTATATGTGCTGATTGCAGTACCCTGCCTTTTAGGAGTTAAAGTATATTCTAACTCTAGTTTTGGACCAGGGTTTGCAATTAAAACAGATATTCAAGAGACTGTTATAAACAAAGAATCATTCAACCCTGATAGTCGTACGAAAATAGAAAAAATTGGAGTTGGGTTCTATGGAGGTTTAGCGATGCCAACTCCAGAAGGACCAAGGCCTATAGGTGGTTATTTATGGGTGTTATTGAGTGATTGGAGTCTGATGATAGAAAATATTAATAATCAAAGATCAAATGCTGTCAACTATGCAATCAAACATAATTTAACCATTATACAAGATGTAAATCATTCATTTATTAGTTCAAAGTTATTGGAACTAGGATATATGACTTCAGAACCATTTAACAATAATAAAGGAGATTATTCTCTAAGAAAATTTATAAAAGGGAAGCATTATGTGAGCATAATGGTGCCTAATAATAAAAGCAAATTGTTTGATGCAATTTTTATGGATCAAATAAATTCATCTAATGAATTAGTGTTGTATTCTAGTTACACAAATATTGTTAATAAGTTGAATAAAAGCTCTACTTTTGTCACTAAAAATTCATACTGGGGAATTATTAAATAATATGATAATGAATCACTTATTTTGTTAGATAGTATCCATAACACAGAAAAAACAGATATTATTTATTTAGTAGTCTTGTAATGTTGGTGTATTTTGAGGTATGAAATATTATGTTTTAGAGATAAAACGTTTAAAATAAAAAAAATTGAAAAAAAGTAAAACTTGGTTATTTGAAATAACCCCTGAAAATAATTTATTTGATTTAAACTTAAAGGAAGTTTGGGCGTACAAGGATTTGTTATTTCTTTTTGTAAAAAGAGATGTTGTTACGATATACAAGCAAACCGTTTTAGGCCCATTATGGTATATACTACAACCGCTATTTACTTCCATAGTATTTACCTTGATATTTAATAAAGTAGCAAATATAAGTACAGGAGGAATTCCTCCATTTTTATTTAATCTTGCTGGTGTTACTAGTTGGAATTATTTTAGAGATTGTTTAGTAGAAACCTCTGACACATTCAAAAAAAATCAAGCCATTTTTGGAAAAGTATATTTTCCGAGGGTTATAATGCCCATGTCCGTGGTAATTTCTAGTATGTTGAAATTTGGAATTCAATTTGGAATTCTTATTTGTTTTTATATTTATTATGTATTCTCTGGAAGCATGATAAGGCCAAACATCTATGTTTTATTTTATCCTTTAGTAATTGTTTGTATGGCAATGTTGGGATTAGGATTGGGAATGCTTATTTCGTCAATGGTTACAAAATATAGAGATTTGACCTTTTTGGTGTCGTTTGGAGTTCAATTATTAATGTATGTATCATTAGTAAGTTTGCCGTATCGTATATTTAGAGATAATAATTTATTATGGGTAATTGATTATAATCCCGTAGCTCATATTATAGAATTTAGTAGATTTATTATGCTGGGAGAAGGCTCTGTTTCGCAGTTTGGAGTTGTTTACACCCTATCAACATCTGTTTTTGTTTTCTTTTTTGGAATTTTGATTTTTAACAAAACAGAAAAAAGTTTTATTGATACGATTTAGAATGGAGAAAGATATAATTTTAAAAGTAGAAAATATTTCTAAACAATACCGTTTAGGAACATTAGGTACAGGTACAATCAGCCATGATTTAAATAGATGGTGGTCTATGTTACGTGGTAAACAAGATCCATATCTAAAGATTGGTGAAACCAACGATAGATCTAAAAAAGCAAAATCGGAATATGTTTGGGCATTAAAAGAGATTAATTTTGATGTCAAAAGAGGTGAGGTATTGGGTATTATTGGTAAAAATGGTGCAGGAAAATCAACATTACTGAAAATTTTATCAAAGGTAACTGGCCCTACAACCGGAAGTATAAAATCGAATGGTAGAATAGCTTCTTTACTAGAAGTTGGTACAGGTTTTCATCCAGAAATGACAGGGCGTGAAAATATATATCTCAATGGTGCCATTTTGGGTATGACCAAAAGTGAAATAAAGAATAAACTTGATGAAATAATTGAATTTTCAGGTTGTGAACGTTATATAGATACACCTGCTAAACGCTACTCTAGTGGTATGACGGTTCGTTTGGCTTTTGCTGTTGCAGCATTTTTAGAACCAGATATTTTAGTTGTTGATGAAGTTTTAGCTGTAGGAGATGCAGAATTTCAAAAGAAGGCGATTGGTAAAATGCAAGATATTTCTAATACAGATGGACGTACGGTATTGTTTGTAAGTCATGATATGGCAGCTATACAAAGTTTATGCACTGAGTTGTTGGTTTTAGAAAATGGAAAAAGTGTTTATCAAGGGAATGTAACTGATGGTATTGATTTTTATTTAAAAGATAAAGAGGCCAATTCATATGATGATTTATTATCTATTAAGGCAAGACGAGGAGATGGAACATCAAGATTTAAAAGTATTTCTTTTTCTTATATTTTTAATGATAAATTATTTGAAGATGTTGTCAATATAATGTCTGGTTGCTCAAAACTGTTTATAGACATTGAGGTTAAAAATTCAATAACAAGGAAGAGAAATATAAATTTATCTATTGATATAGCAGACAACAGAAACATACCTGTTACTAACTTAAGCAATGAGTTTAATAAGAATAATATTGTTTTACGAGGGAATTCTACTATAATTAGATATGAAATAGATAGTTTTAATTTGAGAGCAATGGAATATTCGATTTCTTTATGGGGAGAAGAAATCAATGGAAATGGATTTGATTTTTTAGATAATCAAATTAAATTGAATTTGGTGGAAAGTGATTTTTTTGGAACAGGAGCTGTACCACGTATGAAAGAACATGGATATCTATTATTAAAGAATAGTTGTTATGTTAGATAAGATAAAAATATCAGTAATAATCCCATGTTATAATTGCGAGAAGTATATAGAAAAAGCAATAGATTCCTTATTGAATCAGACGATTAAAGAAAATATAGAGATTATTTTAATTGATGATGGTTCAAATTTAGAGACAAAATCAATTTTAAAAAAGATTGAACACAAAGTAACCAAATTAATTACTCAAGAGAATAAAGGACAATCCACAGCAAGAAATGTAGGTTTAAATTATGCAAAGGCAGATATCATTATATTTGTTGATAGTGATGATTACGTGGCTCATGATTACTGTGAAATAATGTTAGAAAATTTTTCAGATAAATATACCGTTTTCACCTGTATTGCTAATATAGTGGTGGAAGATAAGGTTATCAAAACCTTCAAACCTAGAGGAGGTGGATTAAACGCAGCTTTATACAGTAATATATCATTAGGTCCTTCCATGTTTAAAAAAAAAGATTTGATAGCTATTGGAGGTTATGATCAAGAAATGACAAGTGGGTTTGAAGATTGGGAAATGCTGATTCGTTTATTAAAATTTACCGGTAAAAAGGTTTATGTTATAGACAAACCTCTTTATTACTATCGTAAAGGAATAGTATCTACTACAACCCATGCAAATGAAAAAAAATATGAATTGTTGCAATATATTTATTCAAAACATGAAGAATTGTACAAAGTTAATTTCAAAGAATTCACTGCTTTTTTATTGAATAGTATAAAAACAGAAGAAGAAAAGAAGTCAAAAGTTTACAGCTCACCAAATTATAGAATAGGTTCTTTTTTGTTAAAACCCATTCGTTTTGTAAAAAGATTATTAAATGCCTAAACCCAAAATTTCAATAATTTTAACAACATACAATAGAGCGCATCTAATCATTGAAACTCTAAACTCTGTTGTGGCACAAAGTTTCACAAATTGGGAATGCATTATAATTGATGATAATTCTAATGATGATACGAAGAAAGTGGTTTTGGAATTTATTAAAGATGACAACCGTTTTGAATTTGTTATCAAACTTAAAGAGATAAAACAAGGATTACCTGCAAGCAGAAATATTGGTTTAAAAAAAGCAAAAGGAGATTACATTATATTTTTTGACGATGATGATTATATACACCCTAATAATTTAGAAACCTGTTTGTTAGTTTTTAGACAAAGAGAAATAGATTTTATTCATTATAACAAAAGGGCATTCGAAAATGGAGACTCTCCAGTAATTAAGTATACACCTTTAAAAATTGAAGGAGAAATTAGTCTAAATAATATAGAAGATGTAATTACTAATAAAATAGGATTAGCATCTTGTACAGTAATGTGGAAATCAAAGTGTTTTAAGGATGTTTTTTTCAATGAAGATTTGATGTATGCGGAAGAATGGGAATGTTATAGTAGAATTATATCTAAAGGATTCCATGGAGTATGTATTTCAAATGTATTATATTATAATCGAAAGCATGTGAATTCAAATACAGGTCAATTTTATTCTCACGATTCTGTTCGTAGAGCGTCTAAAAAAAATGCCATTTTATTAGTCTTGTACAATTTGATTGAGACTAAATTATTGACAAATCAAATATTGCTATACTTGGTTAAGTTATCTTTATCTTTCAAGGAATACAACTTGTTTGAACAGATACTAAATGAAGTTGATATCAAAAGAAAGAATAGAGTCTATTGGAAGTATAAATATTCATTATTTGCTATGAAGGCCATCTATTATAACTTCAAACAAACAGTAAAAAGCTATCTGAAAAAGTAGAATAGATGAAGAAAAAAATATTAATCGTATTTGGTACACGACCTGAAGCTATTAAAATGGCTCCAGTTGTAATTAAAATGATTAAAGACACACAGTTTATAACCAAAGTGTGTGTTACTGCACAACATAGAGAAATGTTAGATCAAGTATTAATTTTTTTTAATATTATACCTGATTATGACTTGAACTTGATGAAGCCAGATCAATCATTAAATGAATTGTCAGCTAGAATATTAGCTAAGATTGATGTAGTTTTAGATGATTTTTCACCAGATTTAGTATTGGTACATGGAGATACTACTACTAGCAGCATGGTTGCTTTGGCTGCTTTTCACAAACAAATTAAAATTGGGCATGTAGAGGCAGGTTTACGTACTTATGACAAAACTGCTCCTTTTCCTGAAGAAATAAACAGACAAATTACTGGTAGATTGGCAGACTATCATTTTTCACCAACGCAAGAATCAGCAAATAATTTAATTATACGTGAACAAGTATCAAAGAAAAACGTTTTTATCACTGGTAATACAGTCATTGATGCTTTGTTATGGGGAATAAAAAACATCAATGAAAATAGAATTGAAATTATAGATTTAATAGAAAAAATAGATTCAACTAAAAAGATAATTTTAATTACAGGACACAGAAGAGAAAATTTTGGAGATAAATTTGTTGATTTTTGTGATTCACTCCTAGAATTAGCTAAGCGTAAAGATATTCAATTAATATATCCAGTACATTTAAATCCAAATGTTCAAGATACCGTTTACAGTAAGTTATCTGGAAATAAAAATATTGTATTAATAAAACCATTAGATTATGAAGTTTTTATTTGGTTAATGAATAAAGCATATTTTATAATTACAGATAGTGGAGGAGTGCAAGAAGAGGCCCCCTCTTTGGGTATACCTGTACTTGTGACAAGAGATGTTACAGAAAGACAAGAAGCCGTTGAGGCAGGGTTGGTTAAACTAGTTGGAACAGACAAAAAGAAAATAATTGAGAATGCAAATCTACTTTTAGACTCAAAAGAGTTTTATAATAGTATGATTGGTAAATCAAACCCATATGGAGATGGGAATACGGCTGAATTAATTGTCAATCATATTTATAAAAGCATCTAGGACAATTTAGTATTGATCATTGAAACAGAACATATATGAAAATTTTAATATTAGCTGAAAGTTTAAGAATTAATTGTACTTCTTCAGGTATTGTCAGCTCTACTATGATTAATGCTCTCGTAGAACAAGGGAATAGTGTAACATGTTTGTATGAAAACTCAGTGCAAGAGAAAATAACATGGTTGCCGAAAGTAAAATTACATCCAGTAAATTACAATCATAAAGAAAGTTTTTTAGAAAAAATACCAAAATTAAAGGGAGTTCTTAGTTTTATCTATGGATATAGTTTAAAATTTAAATTTAAGATTGCTTCATGGGAAAATAAAATTGTTGAGATCTTAAAAACATCCTCTTTCGATTTAATAATTGTCTTAGGATCAGGTAGTTCATTTATACCACATTATGCAATGTGTAAAGTTAAAACCGATATCCCTTGGGTCGCTAATTTTCATGATCCATATCCGATGAGTTTATATCCCGAACCTTTTAGAAAAAAGAAGAATATAATTTATGCCTTACAAGAAAGATCTGCTAAAAATATTATAAACAAGGCAACTTATGTATCGTTTCCATCTTTATATCTTAAAGATTGGATGCAAGGATTTTTTCCAATCTTAGAAAGTAAGTCGATTGTTTTACCGCATTTAGCAGGAGAGTTAAAAAACTTGCCAACATCTGATCTCGACGATAAAGTAAATTTACCTAAAGCCAAATTTAACCTATTACACGCAGGTACTTTGCTTGGTCCCCGTAAAGTAGATGCTTTGTTTAAGGCAATTCAAATATTTATAGAATCGGATAAAGAAAAAAAAGACAAAACAATTCTTACAATTTTAGGGAAAGTTTCTAGAGAACATAAGGAATATTTCAAAAAAGAATTTTCAGAGAATTTGAATGTCGTTGTTGATAGAGTTAGTTATAAAAAGAGCTTAGATTTGATTGAAATAGCTGATGTTTCCTTGGTTATTGAAGCAGGTGGAGTTGATTTTAGCCCGTTTATGCCTGGGAAATTGGCAGATTTAATAGGGCTAGAAAAACCTATATTTGTTTTAAGTCCTAAGAAATCAGAAACAAATAGAATACTTGGTAATGAATATCCATTTACATCTGAATCTGACGATATAGATAAAATAGTTTTGATTTTAAATAAAATGTGGGATTTATGGAAAAAAGGAAATTTACATTTATCAGATTCTGAAAAGTTAAAAGAATATATTTCAGGTGAAAAATTAGATAAGAAATTACATCAATTAATAAAATGATTATGTCATTTATCATAGCAGAATAGGTTGCGCTGCTGTAAAATTTATTGTACATTTCTATAAATATAAAAATAATGAATTTGAATCTTTTCGACTAAATATTTCAAAATAATATGCTACAAGTATTGGTTATTGGAAACGATTGGAGTTTGTTTTAGAACAGTGGAAATAACATAAATTACCTTATTATGTGGTAGAATTAGAGTTCTCCTTTTAGTAGCGCTGCTTTAGGTTTAGAACAAATAATAGTAATAATTTAGAATAAGAATTGATGATAATTGATATTATAGCTGGTGCCAGACCAAACTTTATTAAGATTGCTCCTATTATTAAGGCCATTGAGCAAAGCGCACAAGATGGAAAAAACATATCATATAGACTTGTTCATACAGGACAGCACTATGATAAGAATATGAGTGGAAGTTTTTTCGAAGAATTAGAAATCCCTACACCAACGGTGAATTTTGATGCCGGCAGTGGAACGCAAGCAGAACAGACGGGAGCTATAATGTTTGGATATGAAAAATTATTATTAAATAAAAAATCAGACCTTTGTTTGGTTGTTGGAGACGTTACCTCTACAATGGCCTGTGCAATTGTTGCCAGAAAAACTCAAATACCTGTAGCCCATGTAGAGGCAGGAATTAGATCCAATGACTGGTCGATGCCTGAGGAAATTAATAGAATAGTAACAGATAGTATTACAAATTATTTTTTTACAACAACTATAAGTGCTAGTAATAACCTTAGAAAACAAGGGGTATCCTCCAAGCAAATCCATTTTGTAGGAAATGTTATGATAGACACTCTGAACAGGCTTAGAGGGCAATTTATACAACCTCAAATATGGAGAGATGCAGCTTTAACAAAACAAAACTATATTTTGCTCACACTACATAGACCTGCAAATGTAGATCAAGAGTTTCTATTAAGAGATTATATAAATGAAATATTAAAAAGCTCAAATGGGTTGCCAGTTATTTTTCCTGTACACCCTAGGACTTCTAAGATTTTAAAAAAGTTAAATATTGTTTCACCACAGCTCTATATAACAGAACCGTTGTCATATTTAGAATTTAATTATTTGGCAGAGAATGCGAAAGTAGTAATTACTGATTCTGGCGGTATAACCGAAGAAACAACAGTAATGAAAGTTCCTTGCATTACTTTGAGAAATAATACTGAAAGACCAGAAACGGTTGAAATTGGAACTAATGAGTTGATAGGTACAAACCCTAATAAGCTTAAAGGCTATTTAGATAAAGTTTTTAAAAATAAATGGAAAGAAGGGAGCATACCAGAGAAATGGGATGGAAATGCTGCTCGAAGAATAGTAGACATATTATTAAAAATTAAATACAATTAATGAAAATATTAGTTTTAACTGAAGATCTAAGGATTAACAAAACTTCTGCAGGTATTCGCAGATCTATTATATTAAAATCTTTAGTAAAGGAAGGTAATGATGTAACATGTCTCTATGAAAACAGTATCGATGGTGAAGTAACTTGGCTTCCCAAAGTGACTTTACATCCTGTAAATTGTGTTTTTAAAAAAAGTCTTTTGAGAAAAATCCCTAAATTAAGAGGGTTGAGTTCTTATATATATGGATATAATTTAGATTTTAAAACAAAAAAAAAATCATGGGAGTTAGAAATAAACAAAATTTTAAAGGGTAATAAGTTCGATCTAATATTTGTTTTAGGATCTGGAAGTGCATTTGTACCACATCATGCAATGCTAAATATTTCCACAAATATTCCTTGGGTTGCGAACTTTCATGACCCTTATCCTATGAGTTTATATCCTGAACCTTTTAAGAAAAAGAAAAACTTAATGTATTTTTTACAAGAAAGGGTCACAAAAAAAATTATTGATAAAGCAACTTATGTTTCTTTTCCTTCATTTTATTTAAAAGAATGGATGCAGGGTTTCTTTCCCATATTAAAAAACAAGTCCGTTATTTTGCCCCATTTATCAGAAGAGCTAAAAGAACTACCAAAGTTAGCAATTGATGATAAAGTAAATTTGATAGAGGGAAAATTTAATTTATTACATGCTGGTACTTTGCTTGGTCCTCGTAAAGTACATTCTTTGTTTAAAGCATTTTATCTATTTATAGAATCCGATACCGAAAAGAAAGACAAAGCAATTTTGACAATTTTAGGAAAAGTTGATAAAGAACACAATGCCTTTTTCAAAAATAAATTTTCAAATAATTTGAATATCGTAATTGATAGGGTTAGTTATAAAAAGAGCTTAGAGATGATTAAAATGGCTGATGTTTCATTGGTTATTGAAGCAGAGGGAGTAGACTTTAGCCCGTTTATGCCTGGGAAATTGGCAGATTTAATAGGACTAGAAAAACCTATATTGGTATTGAGTCCTAAGAAATCAGAAACAAATAGAATACTTGGTAGTGAGTATCCATTTACATCTGAATCTGACGATGTAGATAAAATAGTTTTGATTTTAGATAGAATGTGGGATTTATGGAAAAAAAGAAATTTATATTTAACAGATTCTGAAAGGTTAAAAGAATATATTTCTAGCAAAATATTAAATGAGAAATTACATCAATTAATAAAATAATTATGACATTTATTATAGCCGAAATAGGGCAAGCACATGATGGTAGTTTAGGAATGGCTCATGCATATATTGATGCCGTTGCTAAGACAGGTTGTACTGCAATAAAATTTCAAACGCATATAGCTAAAGCTGAAAGCAGTGAATTTGAGCCTTTTAGAGTAAATTTCTCAAAACAAGATGCTACACGTATTGAGTATTGGAGACGAATGGAATTCACCTTAGAGCAATGGATAGAAATTAAATTACATTGTGATCAAGTGGGTTTAGAATTTATGAGTTCTCCTTTTAGCAATGCTGCTGTTGATTTATTAGAAAAAGTTGGAGTGAAACGCTATAAAGTAGGTTCAGGAGAAGTAAATAACTTTGTACTATTAGAAAAAATAGCACAAACAGGAAAACCTGTTATTATTTCTTCTGGAATGAGTTCTTTTGAAGAATTGGATAAAACGGTTGCTTTCTTAAAAAGTAGAAATATTGTCTATTCAATTCTACAATGTACTACAGCATATCCCACAGAGCCAAAACAGTATGGATTAAACGTTATTCAAGAACTAAAAAAACGATATAGTGTACCTGTTGGTTTTTCAGATCATTCGTCATCTATTGAATCTTGTATAGCTGCTACTGCTTTAGGTGCGGTAATATTAGAATTTCATGTAGTATTTGATAAAGAAATGTTTGGTCCTGATGCCAAATCGTCATTAAACTTTGGGGAGACTTCAAAACTAGTAAAAGCAGTAAGAAATATTGAAATTGCTTTAAACCATCCTGTTAATAAAAATGAAAACTCACAGTATATTCAGCTGAAACAGATTTTTGAGAAATCATTAGCAATTAACAACAACTTAAAAAATGGACACGTGCTAACTTTTTCAGATTTAGAAGCAAAAAAGCCAAAAGGATATGGTATTTTAGCAAGTGAATATGAAAAAATAGTTGGTAAAAAACTCAATAAGGATTTGAATAAATGGAGTTTTTTAAATAATGAAGATTTAATAGATTGATATGTCAATAAAAAAGATATGTGTTGTCGTTACTGCTCGACCATCTTATAGTAGAATAAAAACAGCATTAACAGCAATAAAAAATCATTCTAAGCTAGAGCTACAATTGGTGATTGCTGGTTCAGCTTTACTAGGACGTTATGGAAATGCGGTTGAATTTATTGAGAAGGACGGATTCGAAATTGCTGAAAAAGTGTTTATGGTTTTGGAAGGTGAAAACCCTACTTCTATGGCAAAAACTACAGGATTAGGAGTGATGGAATTGGCAAATGTCTTTTACAAACTACAACCAGATGCAGTAATAACTATTGCAGATAGGTTTGAAACAATTGCTACAAGTATTGCAGCTTCTTATCAAAATATACCTTTGATTCATATACAGGGAGGAGAAGTTACTGGAAATATTGATGAAAAGGTGCGTCATGCAAATACAAAATTGGCAGATCTACATTTAGTGGCATCTGATGATGCAAAAGAAAGAGTTCTTAAAATGGGTGAAAACCCAGATATGGTTTTTAATACAGGTTGCCCTTCTATTGATTTGGCAAATGAAATAAAACAGAACCCAAAACTAGATTTTAATCCTATTGAAAAATATGGAGGTGTTGGTGAAAAAATTGATTGGGAGAGTGGTTATTTAGTAGTAATGCAACATCCAGTAACTACAGAATATGAATCGGCAAGAATTGATGTAGAGAAAACGTTAGAAGCGGTTTATGAGTTGGATATTCCTACTTTTTGGTTTTGGCCAAATGTAGATGCTGGTGCAGATGGTACGTCTAGTGGTATAAGAAGTTTTAGAGAACATAAAAAGCCAAAAAACATTCACTTTTTTAAAAACATGGAGCCTAATGACTTTTTGCGTCTTTTAGAAAACAGCCAATGTTTAATAGGTAACTCAAGTGTTGGTATTCGTGAATGTTCTTATTTAGGTGTACCCGTAGTTAATATTGGAACACGACAAAATAAAAGACAAAGAGGGAATAATGTACTAGATACAGATTATGATAAGACAGCTATTAAAAATGCTATAAATGATAGAATTGGATGTAAAAATATTACTTCCTCTACTATTTATGGTGATGGAAAATCAGGAGAAAAAATAGCTGATATTATAGCAAACACAGAAATTCCATTCCATAAAACTATTCAATATTAATGAAAGTATTAGGATTAATACCGGCAAGAGGAGGATCAAAAGGAGTTCCAAAAAAGAATATTCGTTTAGTTGATGGACAGACTTTGATAAGTTATTCTATAGAAATTGCTCAAAAAAGTAAGCTTATAACAGATGTACTTGTTTCTACAGATTCTGATGAGATTATTGATATTGTGAAATCTTATAATTGTGATTTTCTAAAAAGGAATCTTGAAAATGCACAAGACAATTCTGTTATAGAAGATGTTATTTATGAAGTTTTAAAAGAGTTAAAAACAGAATATGACTTAATTGTTTTATTACAACCTACTTCACCTATTAGAGAAGTTGAGGATATAGACAATGTGATACGACTTTTTTTTGAAGACAAAGACTTAGAAACGGTCGTTTCTTTAGTTGAATTAGAAGACATACACCCTGCAAGGATGTACGAAATAAACGAGAATAAAGAGATGTTCCCATTAAATAGAAAATTAGAAAGAAAAAGAAGACAGGAGCTTCAACCTGTTTATTTAAGAAATGGATCTATTTATGCTACCAGAGTATCAGCCTTTTTAGAACATGGAAAATTTATTTGTGATCGTAAGAAAGGATATGTTATGCCTGAATCGAAATGGGCTAATGTAGATACTGAGAGAGATTTGTTACTTACTGAGTGCTTGATAAAAGAATGGAAAAAAGGTAATTTATAGCATTATGTTACATACAATAATTTCAGGAATATCTGAATTATCAGTGAATACTGATAAGAAACTAAAGAAAATTTCTTCAGTAAAATATCAAGAAATAAATACGGAAGAGGAGTTAATTCTTTCCTTAAAAAATTGTGATGTTTTTTGGTTTCGATTAAATCATAAGATCACTGAAAAAATAATTGAAGATGCAAGGTGTAAATTTATACTTTGTGCAGCTACAGGTTTAGATCATATTAATGTTAATGCTTGTAACAATAAAGGTATTACAATAATTAGTTTAAAAGGGGAAAGTGAATTTTTAAAGGAGGTAAGGGCTACAGCTGAGCATACCTTAGGATTACTTTTAAGTTTGATTAGAAAATCTAAAAGAGCCTTTGAACATGCAGAGGATGGTAATTGGAATCGATATTTATTTCAAGGATCAGAATTGTACAAAAAAAAAATTGGTATCTATGGACTAGGTCGATTAGGGAAAATTTTGGCGGAGTATTATCATGTTTTAGGAATGGAAGTATTTTACTTTGATACAAAGAATGAAAATATAGACACTAAATTTGTAAAGGCTGTAACGGCAAAAGAATTGTTTTCTAAAGTGGATTATCTTTCAATACATTTACCATATAACGAAGAAACACATTTTATTATTGACAAAGATCTTTTAAAATACTTGAAACCGTCAGCTTGTATAGTGAATACAGCTAGAGGAGGGGTTGTTAATGAAATTGATTTGTTAAATTATATAAAAGAGGGTAAAATAAGTGGCTATGCTACGGATGTATTATACGGAGAGCCTAATATCGCTAATCACCCTTTGATAACATATGCAAAGAACCATGAGAATGTTATAATAACACCACATATTGCTGGAAATACATTTGAGTCAATAGAAAAAACAGAAGCTTTTGTATTGGAGAAATTAATCAAAAAATTAGAAAGAGTTTAGTCATTGTACTCCCAAGTAGTATAAAGATTGATAGAGAATGAACAAATAAGTGTATATGAAAAGAGTAGCTTTTTTATTAGCAGATGGTGTTGGGATTAGAAATTATTTATATTCTAATCTTTTGAAAGAATTATTAGAAAAAGGTGTTGAGCCTATATTACTTCATGATTTATCCAATGAAGCGATTGAGGAAATTCAGAAACATCATAATTATAATTTTACGTGTCATAAATTTCCAGAATATAAAGAAACTATTCAGCAAAAATTCTTGCGAGAATTAATTTCATTAACAAGAATAAAGTTCAATATACGATTAACAGATAATGCTTCTTTAAAGAAGAATTGGAAGCCTATTAAAAACAAAATTTTTCAAAAAATATTTTATTCTACGATAGAAACTTTAGGTTTTCTATGGTTTAAGAAATATAATAGTATTCTGAAATTAGAAAAAAAATATGAAAATTCGTTTTCAAATAATGAATATCATAAATTACTAAAAAGTCTAGATATTGATGTTATTTTTAGTACGCATCAAAGAGTAATTAAAGCAGTTCCGATTATAGCATCTGCAAGAAAAAATAATATAAAAACTATTGGTGCTATATTTTCTTGGGATAATGTTCCTAAAGCAAAATTAACCGTTAGAACAGATTCATATGTTGTTTGGTCCAAACATATGAAAAAAGAAATGAAATTATTTTACCCTGAAATACCTCAGGATAAGATAATAGTAACAGGAACTCCTCAATTTGAGTTTTATGATAATAAAGCGTTGCTAAAATCAAAAGAAGCGTTTTGTAAGCAGTTTGGATTAGATATTTCAAAAAAAACAATCTGTTTTTCAGGAGACGATACAAGAACATCTCCTTATGATCCAGATTATTTAAATGACTTAGCTTCTAGTATCAATGAGCTGCCGGAAGATAAACAACCGCAAATACTTTTAAGAAGATGTCCTGTAGATTTGACAGGTAGATTTGATATGGTCGTGAAAAAATATGCTAAAATAATTAAAGTAGCAGATCCTTTATGGAGCTTTGATAAAAAAAATAAAAAAAATTGGAGTTTAGTATATCCAAAATTTAAAGATGTCGCATTGCTAATTAATACAGTAAAACATTGTGATGTTGTCATAAATATTGGATCAACAATGGCTCATGATTTTGCAATGTTTAAAAAACCTACAATTTATATCAATTATGATGTGCCTCATGCAAAAAAATGGTCTGTAGATACTATCTATAAATTTCAACACTTTAGAAGCATGGGTACTTTACAACCTGTTTTTTGGTTAAAAAGTAAAGAATCAATCTTAGACGTGCTGAATAAGGCACTTGACTCTAACGAGAATTCAAAAGAGATTAAAGACAGCCAAGAATGGCTAAACATAATCTCCAATGAAAGAACAAAAGCATCTAAAAACTTAACTAATTTATTAACTCAGTAGATTATGCATATTGTATATTTAACTCATGAATACCCAAAAAAAGGGATCAATGGAGGCGGTATTGGTTCTGTTGTTCAATTTTTAGGGAGACAATTGGTTTTAAAAGGTGTTCGTGTTTCTATTATTGGAATGAATAATTCTCATAGTAATCAAAATGATAACGATCAGGGAGTTCAAATTTATCGTTTGGCAAAATCTACATGGAAATTTGCTAAATTTTATGATAATAAAAGAAGAGTTTTAGAAAAAATAGAAAAATTAAATAGTGTAGAAAAAATTGATATTGTTGAAGGTAGCGAGTTGAATTTTGCTTTTTTTCCGAGTGCAGCATCTTATAAAAAAATTATTAGACTACATGGTGGACATCATTTCTATGCAATAGAATTGGGCAAGAAACCAGCTTTATGGAGAGGTTTCCAAGAGAAAAGATCCTTTAAAATAGGGGATGGGTTTATAGCTGTAAGTAACTATGTTGGAGAACAAACCCAAAAATATTTACACTATAATTTTAACTATTCAACAATATACAATAGCGTTGATACGGAGAAGTTTAAGCAAAAAGATGTTTCAACGGTTAAAAAGAATACCCTATTGTTTGTAGGAACAGTTTGTGAAAAAAAGGGAATTCGACAATTGGTTCAAGCAATGTCACTCATTAAACAAAGTATAAATGACGTCCATTTAAAAATCGTAGGAAGAGATTGGAAGTTTGCTGATGGCAGCTCTTATATAGATTATTTAAAAACATTTATTACTGATGATATTAAAAGCCATATAGAAATTGTTGGTGCCGTTCCTCACAATGAGATTGCTACCTATATTGAACAAGCAGATATATGCATGTACCCATCACATATGGAGGCAATGCCTATTGCCTGGCTAGAAGGTTTGTCTATGGGTAAGAAAGTTATAGCCAGTAATATTGGTCCAGGTAGAGAAGCCATACAAAATAATATTACAGGTATTTTAATAGACCCACATTCACCTGAAGATATTGCAGAAAAAGTTATAGAGGTGCTGAAGAATAGCAGTTCTGAAAAAATGGGAGAAGCGGCTAGAGAAGATATTTTAAAAAGATTTAATGTAGATAAAATCATAAACGAAAATATTAATTTTTACAATAAAATAATTCAGTAATTCAATGAAATTTGCAATTATTTCACATGCGATCCACAAGGTTAAAAATGACTCTATATATGCTTATGAACCATATGTAAGAGAAATGAATTTATGGATGCAAAATGTTACTAAAACAAAAATAGTTTCACCAATATCTACAGAAAATATTTCCAAAATAGACGATTTTTATGAAGTTTCTAAAGTTGAATTAACAAGTATTCCAAATATCAACTTGTTATCAATCAAAGAAATAATCAATTCAATATTTAAAATTCCAATTATTCTGTTAAGAATTTATAAAGTAATGAAATGGGCAGATCACATACATGTAAGGTGTCCAGGGAATATTGGTTTATTAGGTGTGTTGGTACAGATTTTATTTCCTTCAAAGCCGAAAACGGTTAAATATGCAGGGAACTGGGACCCGAATAGTGATAATCAACCGCTGAGTTATCGTTTTCAAAAATGGTTGTTGAGCAATACTTTTTTTACAAAAAATTGTAAAGTTTTGGTTTATGGAGAATGGAAAAACCAAACAAAAAATATAGTTCCTTTTTTTACCGCTTCTTATAAAGAAAAGGAAATTATTGAACTCCCTGAAAAAAATTTCAAGAAAAAGATAAAGTTTATTTATGTAGGTGCTTTTACAAAAGGAAAACAACCTTTGGTAAGCGTTCAGACAGTTGAGAAACTATTTAAAGATGGATACAATATAGAGCTATCTATGTTTGGCGATGGTGAAAAATATTTAGAAGTTGAAGAATATGTTAAAGATAAAGGACTTTCTGATATTGTTTTTTTAAAAGGAAATCAATCCAAAGAAATTATAAAATTGGCTTTTCAAGAAAGTCATTTTTTAATTTTTATTTCAAAGTCAGAAGGATGGCCTAAGGTTGTTGCAGAAGCAATGTTTTGGTCTTGTTTGCCTATATCTACAAATGTATCATGCATACCATATATGTTAGATTACGGCAACAGGGGAAGTGTTGTAGATGATAATATTGAAATAATATTGATAACAATTAAAAAATATTTAGACAATTTTGCAACGTATGAAGAACAAGCACGTAGAGCAAAAATTTGGTCGCAACGGTTTACGTTAGATAAGTTTGAAAAAGAAATATCTAAATTGGTATGAAAAATATAAAAGTATTACAATTAATAGATTCTCTGAATGTTGGTGGAGCAGAAGTACTGGCTGTGAATATTGCAAATGGATTATCAAAAGAATCAGTAAAGTCATATCTATGTGTAACGAGGGTTGAGGGACTTTTAAAAGATAGAATTGATTTAAAAAGTGTCAGTTATTTGTATTTAAGTAGAAAATTGACTTTGGATATTAACGCTTCTCGAAGATTGATCAATTTTTGTAAAAAGGAAAAAATAAATATTATACATGCCCATTCCAATTCATTTTTTATGGCAGTTATTGTTAGAATATTTTATTCGAGCGTAAAAATTGTTTGGCATAATCATACTGGAAATAATATAAATCTTCGTGGACTTAAATTAAATATACTAAAGGTATTGAGTTATTGGTTTGAAGTTATAATTAATGTAAATAACCCTTTAAATAACTGGTCAACAAAGGTGTTACATTCAAAAAAGAATATATTCATAAATAACTTTCCTGTTTTCCAAAAAGTAACGAATAGAACAATTTTAAAAGGAGAGGAAAATAAAAGGATTGTATGTCTAGCCGCATTTAGAGCACAAAAAGATCATTTGAATCTATTAAAAGCATTTCAATTGCTACTGGTAAATAATAATGATTGGACTTTACATTTGGTTGGTGAACGCAAAAAAGATGCTTATACAGAGAGTATCTATGCATATATAAAAATCAACAACCTACAAGATCATGTTTTTATATATGGGGTCTGTTCAGATATAAAAAATATTTTGCAACAAGCTACAATTGGAGTTTTATCTTCTGATTCTGAAGGACTTCCAGTTGCATTATTAGAATATGGATTATCTGGTTTACCTGTTGTTACTACTGATGTGGGAGAATGTGGTCAAATTATAAATAAAATAAATACTTCTTTTTTGGTGCCTAAGTCAGATAGTATTGCTTTATTTGATGCCATTAATGGAGTTATACATCTTACACTTGACGAAAGAAGATTTTTTGGAGAAAAATTTCAGCGCTTGGTAATGGAAAAGTATTCTCATAATAAGTTTATTGAAAAATTAATTAAAATTTATTTAAATTGTTAGAATTAAGTAATTATAGGAGATATTTATTACTAATAACTCACGTCGTTTTTGGTGTGTTGTTCTTGGTGTCAGGTGTCTCTAAAATTGTTTCTTCCATAATTATTTTATATGCAATTGTAGATATAATAAATTCTAAAAACGAGAATAATAGATCTCTGATGTGGGTTTCTTATTTTATGTCTGCTGAAGTTTTCTTTAGAATGTCGGGAGGTATGATTAGTTGGGAATTGGTTAAATATATAACGTTTTTATTATTGTTTATTGGGGTTGTGGTTGATAAGGATAAGTTAAATATGCATCTTGGTTTTCTTATTTATATCTTATTATTATTTATTGGAGTATCATTTACAGATGTTCCTCCCGAAGAATCAACAAGAAAACAGATTATTTTCAACTTATTAGGGCCTGTTTTACTAGGGTGGTGTGCTATTGTTTTTTACAAAAAGAAAATTAGTTTAGACACCATGTATTTAGCATTATTTTATGCAATTCTTCCTATTATATCGATGGTTATTTATTTGTACTTTCGAACACCAACTTTTAGTGAAATTAGATTTAGTGGTTCTGCAAGTTTTGCGGCTTCTGGAGGATTTGGACCAAACCAAGTCGCCACAGCGTTGGGGCTTGGCTTTTTTCTTATTGGAGCGTTAATCATTGCTAAAAAAAAGATAACCGGATTTGTGATTTTGGATATATTAATATTCTTATATATTGTATTTAGGTGCCTCTTAACTTTTTCAAGAGGAGGCATGTTTACAGGAATCTTAGCATTAATTATTTTTGCTGTCTTTTTTGCATTATCTCAAAAGGACTTTGCAAAAATAATTTCAAAATATGTTCTATTATCACTTTTGTTTTTAGTAGCCATTTGGGTGTATACTTCTGAAGTTACTGGAGGTATGTTGGATAATCGTTATAAAGGAAAGAACGCTCGTGGTGTACAAAAAGAGGATATTTCTTCTGGTAGAATTGCTTTAATGTCTCACCAGTTTGAAAACTTTTTAGAACATCCTTTTTTGGGAATAGGAGTAGGGAATGGAAAAAGTGATAGACTAAAATCTGGAAATCATATCACTGGTGCCGCTCATAATGAAATAGGAAGAATGTTGGAAGAACATGGTTTGGTTGGTTTTTTATCTCTTATCTTATTGATATCAATCCCATTAACGGGCATGAGAAATAAGAGTAATATGAGTAAAGCTTTTACACTGTCCTTTTATTTTCTTTGGTTTTTAACAATAAACCATTCCGCAATGAGAATCGCACTACCTAGTCTTGTTTATGGTATGTCTTTAATAAATATAACAACAGATGAAGAAAATTAGTATTCTATATCTTGGAAATAACCTATCCGAAAAATCAAAGTACAAAACAAGTTTAATTATTTTGTCAGAGTTATTGAGACAAGACTTTAATATAAAAGTATCTTCTAATAAAACAAATAAAATTATTCGCTTATTCGATATGTGCTACCAATTATTGGCACATCGAAATAAAATAGATTTTTTATTAATTGATACATTTAGCACCTCTGCATTTTATTTTACATATGTAACTTCTCAAATTGCTAGACTTCTAAATATAAGATACTTACCTATATTACATGGAGGTAATCTTCCAAATAGATTGGATAGTTCAAGAAGATTGAGTGATCGTGTTTTTAAGTATTCGTTTGAAAACATTGCTCCTTCAAAATATTTAGAACATGAATTTAATCAAAGAGGTTATAGAACGAAACTCATTCCAAATGTATTGGACATCTCTTTGTATGAATTTAAGAAGCGCGTGAATATACGACCAAAACTACTTTATGTTAGAGCTTTTGCAGATATTTACAATCCTTCAATGGCTATTTATGTATTAAAGGAGTTGAAAAAATCATATCCAAAAGCTCAATTATGCATGATAGGACCTGATAGAGATGGGACATTGACTGAAGTGAGAAACCTTGTTTCTAAATTAGGATTAAATGATGTTGTAGAATTTACTGGGGTATTAGAAAAAGAAGAATGGCATAAGAAATCTGAAGAATTTGATGTTTTTATCAATACTACTAATTTTGATAATACACCGATAAGTGTTATGGAGATAATGGCATTAGGATTGCCCATAGTTTCTACAAATGCAGGTGGGTTACCATATCTTTTAGAAAATGGAAAAGATGCATTGTTAGTTGATAAAAATGATGTAAAAGGCATGGTAGATTCTGTACAAGTCTATTTAAAATCGCAAGAAAAGGTTGATTTATTTACAAATAATGCGAGGAGTAAAGTAGAAATGTATGATTGGAAATATATCAAAAAGCATTGGTGTGAATTACTAAAAAATGATAAACAATAAATAAAAGTAATTACTCTTCGAGAAAAAATTAAAAACAATATTAGCAACAGTTCTCTGTTTAGAGAAAAAATAATTTAAAATTTTATCAGAATGTTTTATAAGTTGCTATTTCAGTTAGGTCAAAAAATAAGAAACCCTTCTATAAATAAATGGTATGATTTCTTAAAAGGATCAGAGAAATGGACTTTAGAAGAACTAGAAGAATATCAATTAAAAAAAGTAAAAGAATTATTAATTTTTTCCTACAAGTATTCTAAATATTATCAAGTGAAATTTGATAAACTAAATTTAAATCCACATGATTTTCATGTTCTAAGTGATCTTAAAGAGTATCCATTTACAAATAAAAAAGACCTCATTACACACAATAAAGAGATACATACTCATGCTAATTTAAAAAAAATTAAAAAAGCAACCACATCTGGAAGCACCGGAGAATCGTTACAGTTTTATAGAGAAGAAACTGCTGATTCATTTAATAGAGCTTCAATCTTTAGAGGTTATTCGTGGTATGGAATCAAACCTTGGGACAACAATGGTTATTTTTGGGGTTTTAATTTTTCAAAGTTACAGAAGACTAAAGATTCTATTTTGGATTCATTACAAAATAGATTTAGATTGTTTAGTTATCAAGAAAAGGAAATGGATGTATTTTTGAAAAAATTAAAAAAAGCCAAATTTCTTCATGGATATTCATCTATGATATATCAAACTGCACAAGTAATTAATAAAAAAAAGAATCACATTACATTTAATTTAAAAATGGTGAAAGGAACTTCAGAAAAGATTTTTGATAAATATCAAGAAGAAGTTACAAAAGCATTTGGAGTTAGAATGATAAGTGAATATGGAGCAACCGAAACTGGAATTATTGCGTTTGAATGTATTGAAGGAAACATGCATCTTAATATGGAGGGGGTATTGGTTGAAGAAATAAAAAATGAGATTGTAATAACAAATTTGCAATTACAATCATTTCCTATAATTAGATATAAACTGGGAGATTATATAAAACTTGCAGATAAAGATAAGGCATGTACATGTGGATTAAAGCATCGTATACTTGAGGAAGTAACAGGAAGGGTAGGAGAAAACATCTATGGTAAAAATGAAATATACCCAAGTTTATATATATACTATATCTTTAAAAATCTATCTAAAGAAAGTAACCTTCTTTTAAACTATCAAGTACACCATAAAACAAAAGGAGAATTGCTATTTAATATTTCTGAACAATTAAATAAAAGTGAATTAGACTTACTTAAAAAACAAATCCAAAAATATTTTCCTGATGATATTAAGTATCACATTTCTGACAATCAGATTTTTCCTGTTGGAGAAAAAAAATTAAAAAACTTTATTTCTAGTATCAATGAATAAATTAGTCTCCATAATAACACCATGTTATAATTCAGAAAAGTATATTGATAAAACAATCAATAGTGTTTTAGATCAAACGTATACAGACTGGGAAATGATCATTGTTGATGATGTATCAACAGATAACTCCATTAAAATAATTAAAAGACATCAAAATAAAGATATAAGAATAAAATATATCCGATTGGCTAATAATAGTGGAGCAGCCGTTTGTAGAAATACTGCTATTGAACAAGCTAATGGACGCTATATTGCTTTTTTAGATAGTGATGACCTATGGATTCCTGGCAAGTTACAAAAGCAAATAGATTTTATGAACGTTAATAATATTGCTTTAAGTTTTGCTTCTTATAAAAAAATTGATGAGGAAGGAAATATTATTCCGGATAGTGATGTATATGCGCGTGATCAAGTTTCTTATCATGATATGATGACATCAAACAAAATTGGATGTCTCACTGCAATTTACGATACCCAGCAGTTAGGCAAGGTATACATGCCTCTGATAAAAAAACGTCAAGACTATGCTCTTTGGTTAAAAATATTGAAGACAACCTCTTTTGCTTATGGCTATCAAGAAAGTTTGGGATTTTACCGGGTAAGAAACTCTTCTGTTTCTTCTCAAAAGGTAGAAATGCTAAAATGGAATTGGAAAATGTTCAGAAACATTGAAAAAATGTCGATACTCAAAACTTTTTATTGTGTGTTTATGAATGTACTCTACAAAATTTTAAAATAAATATTCCTACAGTCCAATTATAAGGCAATTACAATTTTTGAATCAAAATATTTCCTTAAATTTGGCGCTTATCAATATCTACCCACCCAATAAAAAATGTACAATAAGAAAAAAAATACCTATTTAAATATCTCAGAAAGAAAAGTTTTATTACGACTAATGGATATTTTGAGTATTTTAATGGGCGTTTATGTTATTTATACCTTTTTAGACTTTATTTATATACCTCTTGATACAAAAATGACTTTGAGATGGGGAAGTACGTTTGTTTTTTACTTTATGCTTTTTGGAAGTATTTTTGAATTGTACGATTTAAAAATTTCTAGTAGTGGGTATAAGGTTTTTAAAAGCCTTACGATGACGAGTATAACCACGGTGTTTTTTTATGTTTTCACACCAATACTAGCACCTTCATTACCAAACAACAGAATTGATATACTCTACTTATTTTTAGGGATGGTAATTCCATTAACATGTTGGAGGTTATTATATATTACCTTTATCTTTTCACCTAAATTCTTAAAAAATATTTTGATTATTGGAAGTTCTGAAAAAGTAGAGAATTTGCTTTTAGTTAGTAATAAAAATAAAATTCAGAGTAATATTGTTAGTTATATTTCGGAAAAAGAAATAGAGGGGTATCCGGACTTGAAATATACAAATTTCAATGACATTGATCTTATTTCAATTATTAAAGAAGACAAAATTGATGAGATGGTTGTATCTACAAGTTCTTTAAATATAGAAGCAGACTCACACTTAAATAAGCAATTGATTTATCTATTTGAACATGGTGTTAACATCAAAAGTATAGAGAGTTTATATGAAGAAATTACTGAAAGTATTGCCAAAGAAAACTTAAATAAAGAGTTCTATAAACACATCTCTTATAGCAACTATCATGAAAACACTCTTTATTTACTTTTCGTTAGAATTATTGATCTTGTAGTTTCTATTATTGGTTTGACCTCTTTGGTGTTTTATATACCTTTTGTTTTTTTTGGAAACCTATTTGGGAGCAAAGGCCCTATTTTTTACAAACAATTAAGAGTAGGTAAAAAAGGAAAAAACTTCTCTATATATAAATTTAGATCCATGGTTGTAAATGCGGAAACTGAAGGAAAGGCTGTCTGGGCTTTAAAAAATGATGCAAGAATCACTGCTTTTGGGAAATTTATTAGGAAAACTAGAATAGATGAAATTCCTCAGTTTTGGAATATTTTGATTGGTGAAATGAGTTTGATTGGTCCTAGACCTGAACGACCTGAATTTGTAGAAGATTTAAAAAAAGAATTGCCTTTCTATGCGATTCGTCATGTAATCAAACCGGGACTTACAGGATGGGCACAGGTCATGTATCCATATGCAAATACCGTTATAGAACAGGGAATTAAATTGCGATACGACCTTTATTATATAAAATCTAGGAGCATGCTTATGGATTTAAAAATTCTGATAAAAACAATCACTACTGTTGTAAAGCTTAAGGGACAATAATTCATTAAGCATAATTTACATTTGTTTACTTTTTCTATTCTTTTTTTTTATGAGACCTAATATTTTGTATATTTAAAGATGCACTATATTTCTAAGATTATTCTTTTTGTTATCTTAAGATGGAAAATCAAAGGAGAATTCCCTAAACGTATCAAACAATATGTGCTTATTGCAGCACCTCATACTAGTTGGTTGGATTTTCCTTTGGGCCTTTTAATTCGTTCTATAACAAGGACCAATATTCATTTTGTAGGTAAAAAAGTGTTATTTAAATACCCACAAGGTTTCTTTTTTAGATTGTGGGGAGGCTTTTCCATTGACAGATCTATTTCAAATAACACAGTGGATGTACTCATTGATAAATTTAAAGAAAACGAAAATTTCATTTTAGCAATTTCGCCAGAGGGAACTCGACAAAAAACAGATATGTGGAAAACGGGCTACTATTATATTGCCAAAGGAGCTAATATTCCAATTGTAAAAGTAGTCTTAGACTATCAAAATAAAACGGTAATTATAGCGACTCCTTTTTATCCTACTGACAATGTTGAAAAAGATATAGATTCTATTCAAAACTACTATAAGGGAAAACAAGGAAAACACCCACTTCTTAGTTAACAATATCTAATAATTTCTCTATAAAAAAGAACTAAGTTCTCTTTATATGTAGTATATTACTAACTGAATTTAAGAATTATAATACATGAAAAAATTAGCGCTGCATTGGAAAATTCTTATCGGAATGCTTTTAGGAATCTTACTTGGTTTTCTAATGTTGCAATTTCCAGATGGTCCTCAATTCGTAAAAAACTGGATAGAGCCTGTCGGAACTATTTTTGTTAGAATGCTTAAGTTAATAGCTGTTCCCTTAATTATAGCTTCATTAATAAAAGGAATCTCTGATTTAAAAGATATTTCTAAGTTCAAATCAATGGGGATAAAAACGATGTTGACTTATATAGTGACAACTGTTTTGGCTATTTCTATAGGACTATCGATAGTAAATATATTCAAACCAGGTGACGGGATTTCTTCTACAACCATTACACATCTAAAAGAAACTTACGCTTCGAATACTAAAATTCAAGAACGGATTTCTGAAGCCGAAAATCAGCAAAATAAAGGACCACTGCAATTTGTTGTAGACATGGTTCCAGACAATGCTTTCAAAGCAATGAGCAATAATAAAATGATGCTACAAGTAATTTTCTTTACTATCTGTATTGGTTTAAGTATGTTGTTAATTCCAGAAAAAGAGGCAAAACCTCTTAAGAAATTTTTCGATTCTTTAAATTCTGTCGTACTAAAAATGGTAGATTTAATTATGTTATTGGCTCCTATAGCAGTATTTTCATTGCTAACGACTGTAATTGTGAGTACCAATGATATCAATATTTTATTTGCTTTGATTCGTTATGCTGGTGTAGTCGTATTTGGTCTGTTATTAATGATTTGTTTTTATTTATTAGTTATTTCAATATATACTAAAAAGTCTCCTTGGTGGTTTTTAAAACAAATTGCTCCTGCACAATTGTTGGCTTTTTCTACAAGTTCTAGTGCAGCGACATTACCAGTAACCATGGAAAGAGTAGAAGAGCACATTGGGGTAGATAAAGAAATTTCTAGTTTTGTGTTGCCGGTTGGTGCCACAATTAATATGGATGGAACGAGTTTGTATCAAGCGGTTGCTTCTGTGTTTATTATGCAAGTATTATGGCCTGAAGGGCTCGTGTTTAGCAATCAACTTGTTATTGTGATTACTGCTTTATTAGCATCTATAGGATCTGCAGCTGTGCCTGGAGCAGGTATGGTTATGTTGGTTATCGTTTTAGATGCGATTGGATTTCCTAAAGAAATGTTGCCAATCGGACTGGCCTTGATTTTTGCAGTTGATCGTCCCTTAGATATGTTACGAACTTCTGTAAATGTCACTGGAGATGCTTGCGTAGCAATGGTTATAGCAAAGTCAGAAGGGAAATTAGGAGAACCTCATGTACAGGAATGGGATGATAATTACCCGTATAAAAAAACTTAATTTATAAATAAATGCTGTTCTTCGGAAGTGGGAATACGACATGTGTCTAATTTTCCAAACCAGCGATACCGTCTTTTGGCAATTGCGTCATAAATACGATCTCTTAGTGGTTTAGGAATTATAATAAACACCCCTATCATAAACCAAAGACCATCGAGTGATTGCCCTACTTTTATAGCTGCTGACGATTTTGTATACACCTTTGAATCAGTAATCAATATAATGCTATCACCATTTTTAATGATAGCAGGCTGGCTGCTTAAAAACGATTTTGATGGCGTAGATTGAAGAGATGAAAACAGAAAATGTTTCTTTGCATCTCTATCTATAATAAATTGTACAGAAGAGTTACACAAATTACAAAACCCATCAAATAATATGATGGACTTTGTTTTTCTAATTTCACTAAGGTTATTTGTTTCTTCCAACAGTTTTGAAATTTATTATTTTATAAATACATTGTTAAACGATTCTAAGGCCGATGAAATTCCGGTGAGGCACGTATTAATAGTTAACAATTAAAAGGTTCTACTAATTCAAAATAAACTAAAAGCAGTCAATAATTTGTTGTGCAACTTTCAATGCTTCTGCACCTTGTTTTAAAGATACAATAGGAGTGGTGTTATTATTTATGGCATCTGCAAAAGATTCCAATTCATCCAAAATAGCATTGTTGGGAGCTACTTCTGGACTCTCGAAATAGATTTGTTTTTTAGCACCTTCTGCATTTTGTAGAATCATTGCAAATTCATCAGGGTTTTCAGGAGCATCATTCATGCGAACCAACTCACTTTTTTTATCCAAAAAATCTACTGAAATATAAGCATCTTTTTGAAAAAATCGTGATTTACGCATGTTTTTCATAGAAATTCTACTAGCCGTTAAATTTGCAACACACCCATTCTCAAATTCTATACGGGCATTTGCAATATCAGGAGTCTGAGAAATTACAGAAATACCGCTACCATGAATTGTTTTTACTTTTGAATCTACAACACTTAAAATAATATCAATATCGTGAATCATTAAGTCCAATACAACGGGCACATCCGTTCCTCTCGGGTTGAATTCTGCCAAACGATGTGTTTCAATAAACATCGGATTGTTAATCGATTGCTTTACGGCGCTAAATGCAGGGTTGAAACGCTCTACATGTCCAACTTGTCCACGAACCTTATTCTCTTTTGCCAAAACTCTTAGTTCTTCAGCTTCTACATAGGTTTTGGTTATTGGTTTTTCAATAAAGATATGTTTGCCCTTATTAAGGGCTTGTTTTGCACAGTCAAAATGAGAAAGAGTAGGAGTTACAATATCTACAACTTCTACTTCCTCTAGCAATGCTTCGATAGTTGAAAAAGAGGTATAACCAAATTCTTTAGAAACCAGTGCAGCATTATCTTCACTAGGATCATAAAAACCTACTAATTCATATTTTTCTGATTGCTGTAACAATCTTAAATGTATTTTTCCTAGATGCCCTGCACCTAATACGCCCACTTTTAACATATCTTTTATTTGTTTGTCTATTTGTATCTAGCTGTTCTATTGTTCTTCAGACAGCTATCACAAAAGGTTATTTTCTATTGATACAATCCCTAAATTTATAGTGTAAATTTTACACAAAAATAGAAATCTTTGGGGATTAATTACTAATTTTATCCCGCTAAAATAAAACATTTCGTGAACAACACATTTAAAGACACTCTGAAACATCAAGGACTTAGGAATCACCTGGCTAAAGTACTGCAAGAAAAAGGAATTACAGATTCAAATGTACTGGCTGCAATTGCAAATATTCCACGTCATTTGTTTCTAGATTCGAGCTTTGAGAACTTTGCTTATCAAGACAAAGCGTTTCCAATTCTTGCCGATCAGACTATTTCGCAACCTTATACAGTTGCTTTTCAGTCAGAAATTTTGGAAATTTCACCAGGACAAAAAGTATTGGAGATTGGTACAGGTTCTGGGTATCAAACAGCTATGTTGTTAGAGTTGAAAGCAGAAGTATATACGATAGAGCGTCAAAATGAGCTGTTTAAGAAAACAAAACTCTTTTTACCTAAATTGGGATACAGACCAAAACACATGTCCTTTGGAGATGGCTATAATGGGCTTCCTGAATTTGCCCCTTTCGATAAAATTATCGTAACTGCTGGAGCTCCTTTTGTTCCAAAACCTTTGTTAGCACAATTAAAAATAGGAGGAAGCCTTGTAATTCCAGTAGGGGATACAACGCAAATTATGCATCTTTATAAAAGAACAGGCTCCACAACTTTTGACAAACAAACTTTGGGAGAATGCAAATTTGTTCCCATGTTAGAAAAGAAAAATTAGGTGAGTAGAAATTGGTTGTTTGTAGACAGTTTTAGGACTTCTTAGTCTATTATTTGTCACGGGTTAAGAAAACTAAGACTAGGGCTAAGACTAAGACTAAGACTAAGACTAAGACTAAGACTAGTGTTTTTCACTTTCCACTCCTCACTATCCACTCAACCTAGTCGAACTTTGCATAAAATTTTCCTTTCCATTTGTCTTGAACACGCATAATTTGTTCAATTACATCACGTGCACAACCTTCACCACCTTTTTTAGGTGAAATGTATTTTGATACTTTTTTAATTTCAGGGGCTGCATCGTTTGGCGCACATGCAAAACCAACCAATTCCATTACCGGATAGTCAGGCACATCATCTCCCATATACAATACGTTTTCTGGCTGTAAATTATATTTCTCTAACAATTCTTGATAGACTTTTATTTTATCATGAACTCCTAAATAAATATCAGTAATGCCCAACCCTTGCAGTCTTGCACGCACACTTTCGCTAGATCCTCCAGAGATAACACATACTTTAAAACCCGCATCTACAGCTGATTTTAATGCATATCCATCTTTAATATTCATCTGACGTACCAATTCACCATTTGGAAAAACGGTAACGATACCATTTGTTAAAACACCGTCAACATCAAAAATAAATGTATCTATTTGTGGCATTAATTCTTTATAGCTTATTTCCATTTTATATGTTTTTTATAATTGCATTACTCAGTAATGTATATATTTCTTTCTGACTTTTATTTAGTTCTTGTGTATGCAAAGCTAAGGTATTCAGATCCTTTCTGCTTGCAGGACCCGTTTGCGCTTTTTTTGGGGGGATACTTTTTATTTTGGCTGCCGTTTCTTCAATTATCGGAAACAAGACTTCAAAAGGAATTTGGTTTTCTACACAAATATCTTCTCCTATTGTATACAAATGATTCGCGAAGTTATTGACGAACACCGCAGCAATATGCACTTTTTTTCGTTGGTTAGAATTCATTGAATACACATTGTCTGAAATTGCAGCTGCCAATTTTTCTAATAGAACTAAGTCTATTGATTCCTTTGCTTCAATACATACCGGAATATTCTTAAAGGAGATTTCTTTTCCTTTTGTAAAGGATTGTATAGGATACAAAACCCCTGCACGTGTATTGCTCTTTAAAGCATCAATAGACATGGATCCAGAAGTATGAACCAACAATCCATTGTTAGTATTCAGTCTATTTGCTATTTCTACTATTGCAGCATCACTCACTGATATAATAGTTACATCTGCCTGTTCAATTTCTTCTATCTTGTCTGTAGTAGCACAAAAAGTAGAGAGGTGTTTTATGGATGCCAAAGTACGATTGTATACCTGCACCAAAGTTACCTGTTCGTTAAAAGCAAAGGCTGTTGCCAAATGCGTCGCTAAATTTCCTCCACCAATTAATACTACACGAATCATACAGCGAATATACAAACGAATCTGATTTTTAAAAAAGGAATCAGTACTTTTGATAATCTAATTTTAATAAAACAATCTATGTGTCATAGTCTTCTTTCAATTTGCTGCTTTTTTATCTGCAACACATCTCTTCTTTCAATTGACAAATTAGAAATACCGATGCAAGAAATACAAAACATATACCAGTTTACTGTCAGTGATTTACAAGGCAACGCATTTGATTTTTCTACTTTAAAAGGAAAAAAAGTAATGCTGGTAAATACGGCTTCTAAATGCGGACTGACTCCACAATATGAAGGTTTACAAGCGTTGTATGAGAAATACAAAGACGACGGATTGGTGATCGTTGGGTTTCCTTCTAATGATTTCTTATGGCAAGAGCCTGGTTCATCTGAAGATATCGCTGCTTTTTGTACCTTAAATTATGGAGTGACTTTTCCGATGATGGAAAAAATAAATGTGAAAGGAAGCAAAAAACATGACGTCTATTCTTTTTTAACAGAAAAAACTAAAAACGGATTGCAAGATTCAAAAGTAAAATGGAACTTCCAAAAATATTTAATAAACAGGCAAGGGGAGTTAGAAAAAGTAATTTCTCCTAGGACAAAGCCTACAGATCCAGAGGTGATTAAATGGATAGAAAACGAATAAATTAAGATAGATGAAATTAGATATATTAGCTATAGGAGCACACCCTGATGATGTTGAATTGAGCTGTGGAGCAACCATAGCCAAGGAAGTATCTCTAGGGAAAAAGGTTGGAATTTTAGACTTAACGAGAGGAGAGTTGGGAACAAGAGGCTCTGCAGAGATACGAGATGCGGAAGCGGCAGCTGCTGCCAAGATACTGGGCGTATCTGTTAGAGAAAATCTTGCTTTTGCAGATGGTTTTTTTGTGAATGATAAAGAACACCAATTAGAAGTCATCAAAATGATTCGTAAATACCAGCCTGAAATAGTCTTGTGTAATGCGATAAATGATAGACATATAGACCATCCAAAAGGAAGTAAGTTAACTTCAGACGCTTGCTTTCTATCAGGATTGAGGAAAATAGAAACAGAAATTGATGGAGTTCCACAAGATGCTTGGAGACCTAAAAAAATATACCACTATATTCAGTGGTTGCCAATAGAACCAGATGTTGTCGTTAATGTAACAGGGTTTATGGATATTAAGACGGCAGCGGTAAAAGCGTATGCTTCTCAGTTTTTTGATCCGACCAGTAAGGAGCCTGAATCTCCAATAACGAGTAAAAATTTTATCGATAGTGTCCTCTATCGAGCAAATGACCTAGGAAGATTGACAGGTATCGAAAGTGCAGAAGGCTTTACATCAGAACGTTACATTACTGTTGAAAAATTAGATGATTTAATTTAAAAAAAAGTTTGTGTAATTACTGAAATTGTGTAAATTTGCACCCGTTAAACATGGTGGTTGTAGCTCAGTTGGTTAGAGTATCGGTTTGTGGTACCGAGGGTCGCGGGTTCGAATCCCGTCTTCCACCCCAGTTTTAAAAGGTCTGTTTTTACAGACCTTTTTTTTTGCCTTTTTTTTAATAAAAACAGCAATATTTATAAAGTATAGAAATGTATTGTTTCAATTTGATATCAAGAGACAAGAGCTAGATATAAAAAATAAAGTTGACAAAAAATCAAGAATTTTCCTATTGAAAGTATTGTAAACAAATCCATTGAAATTCATTTAAAAATTACTT
>CEWR01053234.1_pt1 | contig 65272 bp, 53 predicted proteins | sample 356321 | NCBI WGS metagenome assembly CEWR01 (sample SAMEA2621551, study PRJEB7988) | marine metagenome | biome: marine biome (ENVO:00000447); feature: mesopelagic zone (ENVO:00000213); material: "saline water (ENVO:00002010), including plankton (ENVO:xxxxxxxx)" | depth 790 m
AATGAAATTATAACCATAGCCATAGTTACGGTTCTAATTTATTTTGAAATATAAAGGAAATAGAAATGAATTCAATCAGTCATTTTGAAGTTTATTCGGTATAAGTTAAATTTAGGTCTATAGTTCACAAATAAAGAACCTAACCTCGATAACACCTTACAAGTATCAAAATCAGGATTCTACAAATTATTAGAATTAAAAAAAAGTTGTCTTACTTTTTAACTATATTTTTAGACATCACCTGTCCTTTATCATTTTCAAGTTTTAAAATATAAACACCTTTCGCTAAGAAACCTAAATCCACTTTATTCATTAATAGTGCTTTATTATACATTAATTTACCATCCAAACTAAGTACTTGTATTGTCGTCTTCTTAAAACTTGTAGGTAAATTGAAGTAAATCAACTCACTAAATGGATTCGGATATACTAGTATTTCGTCTAGATCAATCTTAGAATTTGATAAAGACACACTGTATTCAATATGCAATACTGGTGCATAACCTCCATTTATTGAATAAGCTCTCCGTTTAGGCGAAGTTGTACCTGCTGTACTACCCGTTGCAGTTATTTTAACAACGATTCTATTTCCTGAAACCCAAGAACCTAAATTTAAATTGGATTGGATTTGTGCACTAATATCAGACGTTCTTTCAGTTGCAGTAGCATTCTTTTCTACCCATGCTCCAGGACTCCAAGGAATAGCCGTATGGTAGGTTCTTCCTGTTGTAACAGTTCCCGTTGCTGAACTTAACACACCAGAATTTCCACTGTTCTCAACAGCGACAAGATAGTTCGCAGAACTTGATGAAGTAGTTTTGGCTGTAAATTGAATATAGGCTTTTGTAACAACTGCACCTGAAGGAATAGTAACATCAGAAAACTCAATTCCTATGGTTTGATCTCCTGCCGTATACGCGTCGTCATATACAAGTTCTAAATCAGAACTCCATGTATTTACAGAATTGTCTATTTGTTGTTCTACATCTTGCGTTGCAGTGAAATTTTCAACTCTAGAATCACCCACCGATAAATTGATTGTTGCTATATTTATTGCACCCAAATTATCTGTTGCAATTGCTGCTATTTCTACAGATCCATCTGTAAATTCATGAGATACACTGTAAGGACTTGTAGTGTCTATACCCACAGAAACTCCACCTACTTTGAATTCTACAGATGCAATCGTTCCGTCGGAATCAGAAGCATTTGCTGTAATATTTGCACTACCACTATCCACCTGTTGGTTATCGGCATGAGAAGTTATGGCTACGGTTGGAGCATCATTATTGTTAAAATCAATAGTAACGGTATCCCCATTTGAAGTAGTCCAAACGTCAGTCCCAGAAGGCAAAACACCCGGAATTTCTGAATTCGAATTTTCTCCTACACTAGGAGCATTACCAACTTTAATCGTTTTAATTAAAATTTTTGTCGAAGAAACAGTAACCCATTTAAATTGATTAAATGATCCTGAATCTCTTGTCCAATTTTTATTGTCATTTGCAGATCTTAGCGGTGCACCCCAACATCCTTCACCCACAAAAATAACTCCATTATTGTCTCTTTCAAATCCTTCTGCACAATCTCCACCACCAGAACAAGGCTTTACTGGATAGGTTGTTTTTACAACATGTGAATCCGATTCATATACCAGTTTTACATCATTGTCATAAAAAAGTTGTGCCCAGTTTGAATACTCATCATTTCCTTCAGATTTAGCTGATTGATGAGGACGCATCGGTTTGTGGTATTGAGCAGATTTCCAAATTGAAGTATCAGAAGCTAATTTCCCTTTTAACCAAGTCAATTGGTTCCCTCCTGCTGAAATTTCAGAATTTAATGTGTAAATCGTATATAAATTTGCACCGAAAGTGATGTCGTAGTACACATCTGTTGAAGGTGTATTGAATAAATCATAAACACTAGCATTAGATTGCTCATGGTTTCCTCTAGTTGGAAGGATAGGAAACATTCTACCGTCACTAGCTGTTGTATATTGCCAGTCATTCATCCATTCAATCCATTGTGATCCGCTATCTGCAGCAGTCATATCTCCACCAAAAAACACTGCAGTTGGTTTTAATTTCGAAACCATCCTATTCGCATTCTGACGGGGACCTCTATTATTTCGAGAATCTCCACCTGAAACAAATGACATGGTTTCATTTGTACTTGGAGCGGTTTTAAACCAGTAACGAGCACTTGTTCCTTCAGAATCTTTTATTACAAAATAATAAGCAGTATTTGGAGTTAAGCCAGTCAGTTTTGCGAAATTATTATTCATATTCATAGCTAATTTAACTCGATCAACTGATTTAGTATTCGAATAACTTTGATACGTTGTACCATGATCCGTAATTCCATAATACACCACTGGATTAGATCCTGATGTTTGATCCCAAGCAATTGTTATTGTAGTTGCTGGATTGTCTGTAATTACCAGTCTGTATCTTGCATTATTTGAAAATACAGTGAATGAAAGGAAAGAAATTAAAATAAAAAATATATTTTTAAAAACCATACTAAAAGAAGGATTACTGTTTTGTTGTGTCCTATTTTTTTTCATAATTCTCAGGTTTAAGTATTAACTTTTATAGTTGTTATTTTTTTAAAACGGTAAATTAATTTGCCGGTCTATTACTAATGCGAGATATTTCTAAAATACCCCTACTCTAAAAAAGGTTAAAACTAAATTTTTTTATTATGCTAGGTTTCTATAGCTACTCATTCATTTATAATAAATAGACATTATTTCTGTTATCATTGATTTTTTCAAAATCAGGATATTAAAATATTTGCTACAATACGTTAAAGAGCTCATTTTAAGGTGGGCTTAATCAAAAGAGTATTCCTATTTTAAGAAATCCTATATAGGACATTCTTATTTTATATTTTGCCATTCTTATCTGCCTTGACAACAACTGTATCTAAAAGGTCTCCAAGCTTTGATGAATCGGCGTCTCCTGAGTATAAACGATTTTATAACAAATTTTACAGAATACTTATAAATGGTATAATAATATTCTATTTTTTATATTAATTTCAGAATGGAAGGTGGCGAAGCACTAAAATTCATTGATGTAATCTTATGAAAAGGCATTTGTAAAATATAGAAGGAAGTATTCTGCTAGTTATAAATAAGTTGATTTCTCACAAAGAAAACAAACAAGACTATCTTTCTTGAAATTATGTTTTAAAAAAATAATTATAAATACAACCAAACTTTGAAAATAAATTTGTTTTTTTGTTGCTCTATTTAAAATCCCTAAAGTATTCCCTCATGAATAGCAAACAACTAGTCTATCTTTTAAAATTTTGTGCCTTTTGTATTTTTGCAGGTAGAGCTTACCAACACCTATTTTGGGACTCCCCTTTCCGTTCACTTCTATGGGACCAAAACATGATCAGTGGCATTGTTGAAAACATCTTTAATATTCCATGGAATGAATATGTAACAAGTTTAAAAACAGATTCTTTTATACAAAACACGATTCGATTAAATGGAGCTTTCTATGCAATTTGTGCTGTAATTAGTCTTGTTATCAAACAAAAATCTAATAAGTACTTAAAAACCATATTGGGCCTCGGTGGTTTTTCTCTTCTATTATTAGCTATTCTTTTATCAAAAAGTAAATTCTTCCATTTAGCCATGTTTTTTGAACATGCGATTCAATTTGGAACTCCTTTTGTCTTACTTTACTTGTTAAAAACAAAAGGTGATTTTTCAAAAATTACGTTTTCTTTAAAAATAATTACTGCATTAACATTTGCAAGTCATGGTATGTATGCCCTAGGATTATATTATCCTTTGCCTGGGAACTTTGTAACAATGACCTTAAATATACTGCCCATTACCGAAGATATTACTAAACAATTTTTATTTACAGCTGGAATCCTAGATTTTATTGTTGTTGTATTTATTTTCATCCCGAAACTACAAAAGATTGGATTGATCTACGCCGTAATTTGGGGGGTCGGAACAGCCTTTGCTAGAATTGCCAGTGGATTGAGTTATGACGTATCTTTTTCAATAATACATCAATATTTATACACGACTATCTATAGAATCCCACATGGTTTAATTCCTCTTCTTATTTATTTTATAATTATAAATAGGTCTAAAACCAATAAATTTTCAGAAGTTTTATGAAAAAAAGTTCCTTAAAAAGAAGCTGTGACTATATTGAGTACATATCTATAATCTGATTTCTTTATTCCAATAGGTACTTTAAATGTTTTATCCTATTTCAATTGCTATTCGAGTAGTTTAGATAGTTATTCTTGCGACAAAGAACAATAGGAATTAGTAACTACTATAATAAACTTTTTAAAGGGTATAAAAAAAGCCCGAGTCTAAGACTCGGGCTTTTGAAATATATTTAAGTAAATAATACTTATTTAACTAACAATTTATGAGAAGGTTTAAAATTCGTCAAGTTGATACCTATTACAGCGGCTTTGTATTCTTCCATGGTAGGAGTTCTTCCTAAAATTGAAGACAACACAACTACTGGTGTTGATGAAAGTAATGATTCCCCCTTTTTCTGACCAGAATCTGTTACAACTCTTCCTTTGAATAAACGTGTAGAAGTAGCCATTACAGTATCTCCTGGTGCAGCTTTTTCTTGGTTCCCCATACATAAGTTACATCCTGGACGCTCTAGGTATAAAATATTTTCATATCCTGTACGTGCATCTCCTTTTGGCGCATCATCATCGAATTCGAAACCAGAATATTTTTTTAAGATATCCCAATCCCCTTCCGCTTTTAATTCATCTACAATATTGTAAGTCGGCGGTGCCACAACTAAAGGTGCTTTAAATACAACCTCTCCTTTTTGATCGTCAATATTCTTAAGCATTTGCGCAAGAATTTTCATATCTCCTTTGTGAACCATACAAGACCCCACAAAACCAAGATCTACTTTTTTCGTACCACTATAAAATGATAATGGTCTAATTGTATCGTGTGTATAACGCTTAGAAACATCTTCGTTATTTACATCAGGATCTGCAATCATTGGCTCATCCATCAAATCAAGGTCTATTTCAACCTCAGCATAATAGTTCGCATTTGCATCTGGAACTAGCGCTGGTTTTATACCAGAGCTAATCTCATCAATTCTTTTATTAGCGATATCAATCAATCCTTTCAGCACTTGTAACGTATTGTCCATTCCTTTATCAATCATGATCTGGATTCTACCTTTTGCAATCTCTAAAGATTCAATTAAAGTAGCATCCTCAGAAATACAGATAGAAGCTTTTGCTTTCATCTCTGCAGTCCAGTCAGTAAATGTAAATGCTTCATCAGAAGTAAGTGTTCCTAAGTGAACTTCAATAATTCTACCTTGGAATACATTTTCACCACCAAACTGTTTTAACATTTGCTGTTGTGTCGCATGAACAACATCACGGAAATCCATGTAGTTCTTCATATCTCCTTTAAAAGTAACTTTTACAGATTCTGGAATTGGCATGGAAGCTTCTCCAGTAGCAAGTGCCAAAGCAACTGTTCCTGAATCGGCTCCAAAAGCGACACCTTTAGACATACGAGTATGAGAATCACCACCTATAATAATGGCCCAATCATCTACCGTAAGGTCATTCAACACCTTATGAATTACATCGGTCATTGCAAGATATTCTCCCTTAGGGTCACGTGCAGTAATCAAACCAAAGTCGTTCATAAATTTCATCAATCTAGGAATGTTCGCCTTAGATTTGTTATCCCAAACAGATGCTGTATGACAACCTGATTGGTAAGCACCATCTACAATTGGTGAAATTATCGTAGCAGCCATCGCCTCTAGTTCCTGAGAAGTCATTAACCCTGTCGTATCTTGTGATCCTACAATGTTTACTTCTACACGAACATCAGACCCTGCATGCAATGTCAAGCCTGGTGTTGTTCCTACGGCGTTTTTATTGAATATTTTTTCAACAGCTGTCAACCCTTGTCCTTCAACAGAAATTTCTTTCGAGGGTGCAAATACAGGGATCAATTCAGTCCCTAATGTTTTCGCAGCAAATGTTTGTAATTTTTTACCAAATACAATCGCATAAGATCCACCAGCTTTTATAAACTCCATTTTTTGAGGAGTTAATGAAGCTGAAATATCCATCAATGCTTCTGTACCCTTGTATAATTTTTGTTCTTTAGTATTGATTGTTAAAACAGTTCCTGTTTCAACAGAATACGCTTGTTCTAAAACAGGATCTCCAGCTTCATTACGAACAGTGTTTCCCGCTGTATCTAGCTTTTTAACCCAGTTTTTTAAATCAATTCCGATCCCTCCTGTTACACCAACAGTGGTTAAGAAAATTGGAGAAATTCCGTTTGTTCCAGCAATTACTGGCGCAAAGTTGATAAATGGAACATATGGACTTGCTTCAATACCTGTCCATAAGGCCACATTGTTTACTCCTGACATTCTAGATGAACCAACCCCCATTGTACCTTTGTCAGCAATTAACATCACACGCTTGTCAGGGTGTTGTGCTTTTAAAGCTGAAAGTTCTTTTTGCATTTCTTTGTTGTGCTCAAAAAGACACTGACCATGTAACTCACGATCTGATCTTGAATGTGCATCACCCCCTGGAGATAATAAATCTGTAGAAATATCTCCTATTCCAGCAATATAGGTTACGATTTCAATTTCTTCATCAACTTCAGGAAGTTTTGTAAAGAATTCTGCTTTCGCATAACTTTTAATAAGATCTTTCGCAATTGTATTTCCTGCTTTATAAGCTTCTTCTAAACGAGCAGTATCTGCTTCGTATAAGAAGACTAATGTTTTTAAAACCACTGCAGCATCTTTAGCAATCGCAACATCGTTTCCTAAAGCTAAATCTAACAATACCTTAATAGAAGGCCCCCCTTTCATATGAGATAACAATTCTAAAGCAAAAGCAGGAGTAATTTCCTTAACTACTAATTCACCTAAAACAATTTCTTTTAAAAAGACAGATTTTACACCAGCAGCACTTGTAGTACCAGGTAAAACATTATAGATAAAAAAGTTAAGAGATGCTTCTCTATCCTTATTATCTAAATCTTTAACTTGCTCAATAATTGCGCTTAATAATTCAGCACCATCTATTGGCAACGGACTCAACCCCTGACCTTTTCTTTCTTGGATTTGCTTGATATAATCTTTATAAATATTCATAATACTTCTGGGAATTTAGAGTGTGTACATTTGATTATTTCAGTTTCAAATGCGATATCTATAGTTGTTTATTTATCTGTGTTATTACCTAATTGGTGAATGCGAAGATATGAAATATAGCTTATATTAAAAGAGTGTACCCCTATGAATACCCGAAATACATAAAGATAAATGAGATTTTAATTTTAAGAAGTTGAAAATTACATTATACACTAATAAAAAGGTGTAATTATATGAATATATCAATAAAACACTTCCTTGCTTTGGTATAATTAGACGTTTAAATCTAAAACATGATAATATTTATGAATAACTAAAGTTAAAAATTCAGAAGTTACGAGATACCCAAATAAATTGTTTCTCTGCTATTCATTCTAATTTTTTAGTTTTAAATTCACAGCATCAAAATAGAATGGACGTTCGCCCATTATAAAATATGATACTAAATTAATCTTTGTCAATTTCCTATGATCAATCATAAATCTATCGCTGTTCTTCCTTTTATAAATAGGAGCTCTAATACTGAAGCAGCATATTTTTCAGATGGAATTACTGAGGAAATCATCAATGCACTCTCAAAAATACAAGAATTAAAAGTCACGTCAAGAACTTCTTCTTTTTCGTTCAAAGGAACAAAGTGTTTAATCTCTGAAATTGGAAAACAATTAAATGTTTCTATTATTTTAGAGGGAAGCGTGCGCTTATCAGGAAATTCGATTAGAATTACAGCACAATTAATTGAAGCTGCGAGTGATTTTCATTTTTGGTCAGAAACATTTGACCGTGATTTCAAAAATATCTTTCGTGTTCAGGATGAAATTAGTTTAATAATAGCAGATAAATTACGTGAACACCTTGGGCATTTCGAATTAAAAGAACACTTGGTTGATTCTTATAATGTTTCTTTTGACACTTATAAAAAATACCTAAAGGGGCGTTTCTATTTAATGAAGCTGGATTATACCAATACCGTCAAAGCTATTTCAATATTTGAAGAAGTTATTAAGGAATCTCCTGATTTTCCTCTGCCGTATTTAGACATCAATCAAGGGTATGTCTATATGGGAACCATGGGTATTATTCCTGCCTATGAAGGTTTTATAAAGGCACAGCCTTTCTTGGAAAAGGCTATAGAATTAAAGCCAGAGCTTCCAGAAACTCAATTGAATCTAGCATGGATTTCTTGTTGGCAAAAGTGGGATTTAAAACAGGCGTATACGCATTTAAACAATGCACTTAGTAATAAGCCTACAGATGTAATGTATCTTACTATGGCTAATTTTTTAACTATTGAAGGAAAGCTTGATCTCGCTATGAAATATTTAGATAAAGCACTTGAGTTGGCGCCATTCTCATCGGTTAATATAAATTACAAAGGCTTTTTATATTATATGTTAGAGCAGTATGATAAAGCTCTCCCGTATTTTAAACGAAGTTTAGATCTTCAGCCTGAACTACCATTTCCTGTTGTTTATATTGGTGCCTGCCATTTATTATCGGGTCGTAAAGAAGAAGGTTTGGCCTATTTTAATAATTTACCAGAAGATACTACCGGATATTTAGCAAAATTAGGAGGACTTACTATTTCTCATGTAATGTTGGGCAATATAGCCAAAGCTCAAGAGGGAATTTCTAAACTAGAATCCTACCTTCAAACCTCCTCTGCCGGAAATGCATTGAATCATTTAATTCTTTGTCATACACAGTTAAATACTACAGAAAAGGCATTAGAGTACATCCAACAAGGTATAGAGAGTCATTTCCCTTTAATATTGTTACTTCCTACCGAACCTTTAGCAAAACCTTTACATAAACTAACTACTTTTAAAAAACATCTTTCTGTAATTATTGGAGATTCTAGTTTGATAGAACCCGTTCGTAAATACAAAAAATCGCTATTTATAGACACAGAACTGATGAAATACAAAAAAAGATTGAATTCTTTGATGGAGGAAGATCAATTGTATCTTAATCCTGAGTTATCATTACGTTTACTTGGTGAATACATGAACCTGCCTCCCAATCATTTGTCTCAGTTATTAAATGAAGGATTTGAACAAAACTTTTCTGACTATACAAATTCGTATCGATTGGCTCATTTTAAATTACAACTAAATTCTAAAGCAGTACACCAATTAACGTTATTGGCTTTGGCTTACGATAGCGGATTCAATTCTAAAACCGTTTTCAATACTTTCTTTAAGAAAACCATGGGAACTACGCCCAGGGCATATTGGAAACAACTACATGCGTAAGTTCCGATTTTCAAATGTGTTCTGATTTATAATACGGAACGATTCATTGCCTTTATCCTCCCATCTTTGCATTATAATAAAAACTAAAATTATGAAAGCAATTATAGCAAATCAATACGGAGGTCCTAAAGTTCTTCAAATTAAAAATATAGAAAAACCAAGGCCAAAATCAAACGAAGTACTTATTAAAATTCATGCAACATCTATAACTGCTGCCAGTACTTTTATGCGGGAAGGAAAACCGTATGTTGGAAGGTTGTTTATTGGATTGACAAAACCAAAAGTTAAAACACCTGGTACAGATTTGTCTGGAGTAATTGAAGCAATCGGTTCTGATGTTGTCAATTTTAAAACAGGAGATCAAGTCATGGCCGCAACAGATTTAAATTGCGGCGCCTATGCAGAATATGTTTGTTTGCCATCGGATGAGTTAATTGTATTAAAGCCTATGAATACTACGTATGAAGAAGCGACAGGAATCATAGATGGAGCATGTACTGCTCTTGCCTTTTTTACAGAACAAGTTGAAATTAAAAAAGGCCAAAAAATAGCAATTAATGGTGCTTCAGGAAGTATAGGTACTGCGGCAGTTCAGCTGGCGAAGTATTATGGAGCAGAGGTTACCGGAATTTGTAGTGGAAAAAACAAAGCACTTGTTAAGGACTTAGGAGCAGACAATATATTGGATTATACAAAGAACGAATTAGAAAACAGCACAGAGACCTTTGATGTAATTTTTGATACCGTTGGAAAACTATGTTATGGTGAAACAAAGAAAAACTTAACTAAAAATGGTGTTTTTCTAACGCCTGTATTAAGCTTTTCTGCATTGTATACTATGTTGCTGATATCTCCTTTCACTAAGAAAAAATTAAAATTTTCAGCTACAGGTATTCGTGATAAAACAGCGAGAATGATGGATCTTATTTCGGTTAGAGATCTATTGGCTTCTAACAAATTAATTACAATAATTGATAAGGTTTATCCAATAGAGCAAATCCGAGAAGCGCATTGTTATGTAGATTCTGGTAGAAAAAGAGGAAATGTAATTCTTTCTATAAAATAATAACAAAACGATTCACTACAGATAATTATGCCAGTAAACAAGAACCACTTTCATAAATCAATTTGGATTTATGTCACTGACATCCAAACAAAAAATCAAATAAAAATCACAACAAAAATACTCAATGCAGAGCCCTCTATTTTAGAATGGTCTGTTGACATAGAAGATATAGACAATGTTTTAAGGGTAGAATCTGAAAATCTAAAAGAAAAACACATTCAATTTCTTTTAGAGAAACAGGGTTTTACTTGTACTCCTATGGTCGGTTAAAATAAATATAACACTCGTAAATTAATTTAAAATGAAAACAACGTTACAACGAATAACAACAGTAAATGCGCTTTTTATGATCCTGTTTTGTATTACTATATCATGTGTAAATGATGAAGATATCGATATAAATATTCCAGATGATGGAGAAAACGAAGATCCCGTTGAAGAGGTCTATATAGCTATTCCAGATGGTAATTTTGAACAAATATTAATCAATCAGGGTATTGATTCAGATGGTAAAATAAATCAACTAATATCAAAACCAGACGCCGAAAAAATTAGTGAGTTGGATCTAGATGTACTCAGAGGAAGTGCCATTTATGATTTGACAGGAATTGAAGGTTTTGTGAATTTAAAGAAACTATCTGTATATCAACACAATATAGATAGAATTGATTTAAGCTCTAATATCTTATTAGATTCGGTATATCTTATTGCAAATTATATAACTACTATTGATGTTAGTAACAATCCAAATTTGATCCTATTGGATGTTCGGTCAAATACGCTTCGTTCAATAAAAGGAATCTCAAATGCAACGCATTTAAAAAACTTGGATGCCTCCCATAATTTCCTTGAAGAATTTAGTACTCATAATGAATATTTAGAGGTTTTACATATGAGCCATAATGATTTGATGTCTATTAATTTAAATGGAGCGATTCGTCTGAGAAATATTTTATTGACAACAAATCTATTGACAACAATAGACCTTAGTACAAACACATCATTAGAAACATTGTTGATTTTGGATAATAAAATCCAGAATATTTCTCTTGAAAATAATACGAATGTAACACATCTATATATCTCAGGTAATTCATTGCTGAATCTTGATGTGAGTAACAATCAAAAATTATTTCAATTAAAATGCGAGGAAAATCCTGATTTAACCTGTATTAAAATTAAGAGTGGGCAAGAAATCCCATCTGTATTATTATCTGATACACAAGAATTAAATAGTGACTGTAATTAATTTATAACGCACCCTAGGCAAAACAAGATGAAATTAAGAAATTTATAGTCTATATTGTTGATAACGCTGAGGAATAGAAGTATGGATAATTTTATTGATTTATATATGGATTATTTGATAAGTTCAAGTATTAACCTAGAAATAATTATACTTTAAAGTTGTATACTAATTTATTCATTTTTCTTTTCCATTGCTGAATACTGAATCAAGTTCAGCACAGGCTTCATCAAAAATATAGACTTCTGATAATTTTATTGAATTCTACACGATGTTCCGCTATCGTGTCCAGACCGCAAAAGGGATGTAGGACACTTAGCCGCTGCATATCTTTTGAATTCTTACTAAAACTACCATGTCTCGGGTTTAAATTGTGATGCATAAGAAAGTTAGAAATCTTTCGTCTAACTAACAGAACGGATGTTATACTTTAACAAAATAGATTCTTGAAAAAGTAAACTTCTATTAATGCGAGTTTAATAGTTATACTGCCGCGACAGGAATGGCTAAAACAAAGAACAGGAAAAAATCACTTTGCAATGAAAAATAAAATATATTTAGCAGCTCAAAAAGCTGCTAATGAAGAACTCAGAAAGTTATCAAGACCTAAAGTAGCATAATAACCATTTATGGGTGTTTTTTATACGTAACATGAGTTTATAAAACAGACCTGTTTCTTGATTCTAGACTGTGTTTTGTGACCGATAATACATTAGAGAGTTCACGAAAAATAAGATACAAAATGAAATATATTAAAATCATCTTAAAAATAATTTCAGTTTTACTGTTAACTCTAACCATAGTAATCGTGGTTTTTTTTGCAATAGACTCCAATAAAACAGCATATCTAGAGATCAAAAACAATCCTGATCTGAATAGAAATTCCTATCTGATTACCAATATCAATATCGTGCCTATGACAAAAGACACTCTTTTGACAGGCAAAACCGTATTGGTAAGAAATGGAATTATTGAGCACATCGGTGATTCTGTAACAATGGAGGGTGTTGCAATTATTGATGGAGAAAACAAATTCTTGTCTCCTGGTTTGATTGATATGCATACGCATGTTTGGGACAAAGAAGAACTTGGTTTGTACCTAGCCAATGGTGTGACTTCTATTCGGAATTTATGGGGCTATTCGATGCATTTAAGAATAAAGAAAAACTTAGAAAATCATGAAATTATAGGGCCTAACTTATTTACTTCAAGTCCCAAGTTGACAAGTGCAAAAGATCTTGGTGATGATAAAGTACAAGTACATTCACAAAAAGAAGCTAAAGAATTAGTGGTCGCATATAAAAAAAGGGGATTTGATTTTATTAAAATTTATGCAGGTATAGAAGTCGATATTTATCAAGCAGTACTAGAACAAGCAGTAGCGTCAAACATATCTATCGTAGCACACCCCAGTAGAGAATTCTCTTATTTGAGTCAATTTCATTCTCAGATAGCAAGTATTGAACATGCCGAAGAAATAGTACAACAAGGACTGAGCTACCAATTGGATAGTTTAAAGTTAGCACCTATAATAGAGAAATTTGTGAGTACTAAGAAATCATTTTGTCCTACATTGACAGGCTATTTCAAGATTTATGAAATGCTTGAGGAAGATAATAGTATTTTAAATTTGAGTCTTATAAATTATATCAATCCTTTGATTCAAATGGTAGATAGCAAAGAGCAATACAATAGATGGGCAACTGAAAAAGAGCACAATAGTGCTATTGCTGAAAATATTTATAAGCAACATCAATTTCATCTATATATTGTAAAAAGAATGCATGAAGAAGGAGTTACAATTGTTTGTGGAACAGATGCAGGAATTGGAATTACCGCCCCGGGATTTTCTATACACCAAGAACTCATGTTTTACAAAGAAGCAGGAATGAGTAATTTCGAAGTTCTAAAAACGGCAACAATAAATCCATCTAAAACACATAAAGAGTTTGCAAACATGGGGTCTATTGAAAAAGGGAAATTAGCAAATTTTGTAATTACGACGAACAATCCTCTTCTAGACTTCAGCGAATTAAGCAAACCTGAATGGATCATGATGAATGGTCGAAAAATAGATAAAAAAACATTAAACAGCTTTAAAGAGCATGCCTTATATCGAAATAACATGGTTGTAACAGCATTGAGGTATTTGGAATATCTGTTGGTTGAAAAATAAATACTTTTTTTGTCATATTTTCTTAAAGTCTGTCACTAATACTAATAGAGACATTAATTAAAATTTCAAGAAAATGAAAATCACGAAAAAATTAAATCACCTTTTAACAAGAAATCAAATCATTAGTAGCGTCGTTTGGGCAACTGTAATACTTGCCTGCTCATATAAACTTGATGGCGAAAACAAGGAAATAACGTATATACTTATTTCTGGTTTTTTTATTGAATTTCTTCGAATATCGTCATCTAATAAAAGTTTGAGAAAAGGGAATAAAGAAGATAAAAACTAAGTAAACTTAAAATTATATTTGGTTACATTAATATCTAATAAGTAATAAGTTGTACATAGATTTCAATCAATCTCTTGAGAAAAAAAAGCATAAAATAATCAATACATAGCTACTCTTCAGAAATCTGAATACCAAAAATTAAAGAGTTTCTGTAATTAAAATAAATATTTACAGAGGTCTAAAAACTATAATTAATTACTCTAAGAAAAAATCAAGTATCGAAGTTCAATTCTATATTTTCTTTAATATCCATATATCTTGTGGCACCCACTCTTTTCCTTCATATTCAGTTTCAATATGCTCTAATATTTCAACCTTGTCGAATAATTTTTTCATGAATCCGTTTGGATGAAAAGCAGAGTAAGTTCGATGACCTTCCTTTACATTTCCTCTTACAACTAGATGGTTATTATTGTAATTTTCAAGTTCAGAATCAGTCAATTTGACTTTAAATTGATCTCCTTGAGTTGTTAAGACCATAATACCATTTGGCTTCAAAACGCGATATAATTCATTATACCAATCATAGTGTAGCTGTTCAGAAAGGTGTGTGAAAATTGAGACACCATAGATCACATCAACAAAATTATCATCATACGGCAACTGAGCTATCAATGAATTTTTATTAAATTGAATATCACTTAGATTTTTAGAACACCAATCAATTGATTCCTTATTATAATCAGTCCCAAAGTATTCACATCCATTATTAACCACCATTGGCATGTGACGAATTATTCGCCCAGGGCCGCATCCCCAATCTAATATTCTCTTATCTTTTAATTCAATATGTTTCCTAAAAAGATTCGAAAAATACTTAGCTGCTTCGATACTTTCTGTATAATACTTGTGATAGTTCATCTGAAATGATTCGTAAATCAAATAATCAGGAGGTAATATAACATTAGGATTCTTTAATTTAAAATCTTTGTTGATTGACCTGTTTTTATATTTCTCAACATAAAACCTTATCCAGTCAGCAAAATATATCAACCTAAGCCTTCTTAAGAAATTTGAAATCTGTCCTTTTTTCATTTGTTGCAGTCTATTTTTCTGTGTAATTTATATTTTATAAAATTAACACAAATTAATAATAGTTATTAATCGATGTGAATCTTTTTTTTTATTTTCAATCAAACGAGCTAATTCTAAATAAGAAAGAGTACTATTTATATTGATAGTAGAAACTGTCACAGAACAGTTATTTTCCAATATCATAAGCATCCGTTAGCCTATTTAAATAAATTAAAATTCCATATTTCTAAAAAACTGATATTCAATTATCAGGTAGAATACCAATAAAAAAGGATCACCCTTTCAGAATAACATCAATAATTCCTTCTGCCGCTTTTTCCCCAGAAAGCATTGCCGCATTTAAAGAACCGTTCAATTGAATATCCCCTGCCAGAAAAACAGCCTCTGTAATTTGTGATTCAGAAGATGACATTTCATATTGAAGATTCCTTAGTTTTGGAAGAGCTTTGCCAATCGTGTATTGCTTTAAGAAAGTACTAGATGTAATTCCACAGTTCTCACTCAACTCTTGCTGTACCTTTAAAATTAAATCTTTCCTTGATAATTCATGTTTTTTAACAATCGTTACAGAGAGCAATTCTTTACTAGGCTTCGTATCTGTATCTAAACTTGTGCAATAAAATATATTATTAATCAGTGTATCTGAATTTGCAATCAAGCCTACCAACGGTTTTGAAATTATTCTTTTTTCTGTTTCAAAGTATAATGTATCACAGGATTTCCATTCTGTTTCTTGATTTTTTAGATTCTGCAACAAGCCACTTGCATCAGTTGCTATAATTGTATAATCACTTTCAATTTCTTGAGCATCTGACAAAATAATTTTTTTGTTTTTTACGGATGTCACTTTTGTATTGAAATGAAACGTTGTCTTTTTTAATTTTGCAGCTAGTTGTTTTGGAATTGCTTCAATTCCACCTTTTGGCAATGCAGCCACTCCTTCGCCAAACATTTTATAAATAAATTCGAACATACGGCTAGAAGTATCTAGTTCTGTTTCTAAAAAAATACCAGTAAAAAACGGTTTAAAAAATTGAGAAATGATTTTTTCTGAAAAACCAAAATCCGCCAAGTATTGAAAAGTACTTTTCTCTTCTTCTAAAAAAATAGCCTCTATAGATTTATTTTTCAAGATGCTATTCAATTTTAAAACGTTGAATTTATCAGTCACTGTTCCGAAATCTGAAAATATTGTAGAAAAAAGCAAAGACAACTCTCTCAGAGGATCACCAATAACTGTTTGCTTTCCTGAAATAAAAATAGCCGACCCTGGTAAAAACGTCTGTAAATCAAGTGCCTTAAAATCTAAATATTTTTGAGCTGCAGGATATGCTGTCAATAAAACTTGAAAGCCATGGTCTAACTGACATCCATCAACGATATCTGTTTTCACTCTGCCTCCTACTCGATCTGTTGCTTCTATGATTACAGGAAAAAAACCTTTCTCTTCCAAAACTTGTGCAGCAATCAAACCGCTTACTCCTGCTCCAATAATATGAATTTTATGCTTTTTCATTTATATTTGTTTCGTTTAAAATAGAAAGTATTAAACAAAACTACTATTTTTGTATTGATCTACAGCGTAAATTTCACATAACATAAAAAGGTTTGATATGAAAATTATTAAAAAGGCAAAATTACCTTCACAACAGGCTCTAAAAGAAGCAGGGAAATCTATTTATGATATAGAAATAAATAGTTTAGGAGGACATCCCATATCACTTTCAGATTATAAAGGACAGCATATTTTATTTGTGAACGTAGCTTCTCAATGTGGTTTTACAAAACAATATAAAGATTTACAAACACTAAGTGACATCTATAAAGAAAACTTGGTTGTTATTGGAGTGCCTTGCAATCAGTTTGGAGGACAAGAATCTGGAGATGCAGAACAGATTCAGGAATTTTGCACACTGAATTTTGGGGTAAACTTTCCGATTACAGAAAAAATAAAAGTAAAAGGAAGTGAACAACATCCATTGTATCAATGGCTGACATCAAAAAGCTCGAACGGCAAAAAGAGCTCAAGTGTAAAATGGAATTTTCAGAAATATTTAATTGATGAGAATGGAAGTCTAATTGATTATTATTTTTCTATTACGAATCCAATAAGTTCAAAAATCACAAAACATTTGGCTAAATAATATTATTTTAATTGAACAACGACTTCATTTTTTCTGAATAGAATATCATAGGGAGGATTGTATCCAAAAAACGAAAAGTTATTGGTGTATTCAATTCCTTGCTTTTCTAAAGCTTCTTTTAATTTATTTTTATACTCCTCAATTTTATCCGAATTCGCCCAACCGCCAAAAGAAATTACAGCAAGTGTTTGTTCGGGCTCCATTCTAAATTCGATGTCAGGTTGATTCGGTTTCGGTAAGTTTTCTTTATTGAATTCTTTTGGAATTAAAAACATCATGGTCATTCCCTCTTCTTCAATTGACATACGAACAGGTGATGTCATCGCAATTTTTTGATTGGAATCATTTCCTCCAAAGATATAACCTGCTAAAATTGAAAATCCTTTACGAGATCCATTGCTATATTCATTTGTTGACAAATCTACAGCTGTAAACAAACCTGATTTGTATTTTCGAACCTCAAAAGAATCGTATTTTTTCACCACTTGAAAACTGTATTTTTCAATAGTATTTCTGCTATTCAAGGAGTACAATTGTATTCCTACAAACACAATCAGTAACACTCCGATAATAATTGCTAGTATTTTCATATTCTTATTTTAAAGATTCATTTTTAGTTGTCTTTTCGATCAATTTTTAGTTCATTGAGTTTCCCTAAAAGAAAAGAGTAAACTGTATCTAGAATCACATTTTATAGTTTTTTCATAAACATATCTGCATTCAATAAATGTTGCTCTTTTTTCTCAGGCGCCATTTTATCATACATACTCACCAGCATTCCTAACCTTGGATTTTGTTTGAAAAAGATTCTATGTTTGTCCATAAAGCTCCAAAACAGACCATCCCATGTTTTCTGCCAATCACCCTTTTTATAATTACTCATTTTCATCAAATAATTACTCCCACTAATATACGGTTTCGTAGCCATCAAACCACCATCAGAAAACTGACTCATTCCATATATATTGGGGACCATCACCCAATCATAAGAATCAATAAACAACTCCATAAACCATTTGTAAACGTCGTCAGGATCAAACTCGCACAGCATCATAAAATTACCTAGAACCATCAGTCTTTCAATATGATGACAATACCCTGTTCTTAACAGTTTCTTTATGGTGCTGTCTATAGGTGGTATCCCAGTAGTTCCGTCATAAAACGAAGCAGGAATCTTTTTTTTGAATTTCCAAAAATTACGTGTTCGTTCATCAGTACCTCTAGAGATATACATGCCTCGTATAAATTCTCGCCAACCTATAATTTGCCTTATAAAACCCTCTGTAGAATTGATAGGGATTTTATTTTCTCTTGCATAAATCAAGGCTGACTGTACCAATTCAGCAGGTGTAATCAATCCAACATTCAACATAGGAGTTAAGACACTGTGATTGAGAATTGAGTTTTCAGAAACAATCGCATCTTCATAGGTTCCAAATTCTAAAAAACGAGTGTCAAAAAATTGGGCTAACCAATCCTGCGTTGTTTTAAAATTCATTGGATACAATGGATATTCCTGAACCTCCCCTAAGTGATCAGAAAAATGTTCTTTTACATAAGCAAGTGCCTCGATATAAAGTTCATCTGTATCTGGATATTGAATATGCGGAGGTGTCTTTTTGGCTGGGTATTTTTTTCTGTTTTCAGTATCAAAAGTCCACTTTCCTCCTTCTGGTTTGTTATGCGCATCCATCAATATACTTCTCTTTTTACGCTGATCTGTATAAAAAGTAGTTTGATGGTATTTCTTTTTATCTTTTCTGAAAAATGTAAATAACTCTTTTTCGGTATTTAGGAAGAGTGGTGAATCTAAAACAGTCGTTTTAATCTCCTGTTTAAAACAGGTTTCTTCAATTCTTTTTTGCAACCAATTGTCTACAGGATCTATATAATTTAAAGTTTTGACTCCCTTTTTTTTCAATTCAGGAATCAGTTTTCGAACATCTGAAAGTTCAGAAATAGACTCTATATAAATTACTTCGCATCCTATTTCGTTTAAAAAACGCTCATAGAACTTCATCGTAGCTCTATGAAAAGCTATTTTTTGTTTGTGAAATTTATATTGTTTAAAAAACAAAAACTCTTCTACGAGATACACAGGCTCTTTATATTTGAGTAGCGGCGTATTTTTAAACAATTGATGTGGAAATATTATATTCATATTTTTTATTTATTTCTTCTGCAACGCTCACTGCAGTATTTTACATTTTCCCAATTTTTCTCCCATTTCTTTCGCCAAGTAAAAGAAAACTTACAAACTTCACATATTTTATGAGGTAAATATTTTTTTTTCATCTATTGGTGTTGACATGCGTCCTTAAAATACGCTTATTTTCTCTTTGCACAAGAGGATGCTCTCTATGTCCCCAAATTTTATCTCTGGCAGCCTTAGAACTTTCCTTTAAATCAACAATTGGTAACGGATAATTTTCCCCAATCACCACACCACAGAAAACTTGTTCCATAGCTGTCATATTGTACGGTTCATGAATGTGTTCTTTAGGAACATTGGCTAATTCTGGAATCCATTTTTTAATAAAAATTCCTTCGGGATCGTGTTCTTGGGAATTTTTTATAGGATTGTACAAACGAACGGTATTGATTCCAGTTGTGCCCGCTTGCATTTGAAATTGTGGGTAATGAATTCCTGGATCGTAATCCAAAAACTGTCGCGCCAGATGATAGACACCATCTCTCCAGTCTTGATCTAAGTTTAGTGTTAAAAAAGAGACCACCATGGCGCGCATTCTAAAATTAATCCAACCTGTATTTTCAACAGCACGCATACAAGCATCAATTAGTGGGTACCCTGTCGTTCCTGTCGTCCATGCTTTTATATAGGTTTTATTTTTTTTATGTGCTAACAACTCATATCCGTTATTGATACAATGCGTTTCATAGCTGCATGCTACTTCAAATTTTTGAATAAAATGACAATGCCAATGCAGACGGGTTAAAACTCCTGTAAAAGCTCGTTTATTAAACTCCCCATTTGGATGCGTTCCAATAAAACGATACACTTGTCGTATACTCATGTTTCCCCAGGCTAAATAAGGAGACAGTCTGCTGCAAGAAATTCTGCTTTCCACAGGTTTTGAAATATGTCTGTGATAGTCAAATCCTCTTTTACGAACAAAAGATTCTAAATAACGCCATCCATTTTTTTCACCTGGTGGTTGGTATTGTTTTGGATAGTTTTCTAATTTCTTTTTAAAATTTTCTTCCAATTGAAAAGGGTGTTCAAAATCTTTTAATGTGCATACAGAATACTGATTTTCAATTACTGGTACATGCATTTTTTGATGCCACTTTTTATTCCAATTATCTCTGTTTTTAATACCTCTAAGAATTCCATCTCTTTGTGATTCTTGCCACTGTATATTCTTTTGATTGCAAAAAAGACTTGTCTTTTTATCTCTAGTATAGGTTGTATTCGTTCCACTTTCTTGATAACTAAAAATATTTTTAATCAAAAAATGCTGCTGTAAAAATTCAAAAACATCAATAGCTTCGCCATAAAACAGCGTTACTTTCCGTTTAAAAGGATTTAGAACGGTATTTAAATGTTGAATGGAGTGGTATACAAACTGTAAATGCCTAGGACTCGTATCTGGATATGTAATGATTGAGGGTTCGTATATATAGACTATCAGGTAAGCGATTCCTTCCTGCTCTGCTTTAAACAGCGGTTCATGATCTTGTGATCTTATATCACGTTTCATCCAAACGATATTGATAGATTCTTTATTCAATAGTTCAATTCTTTTTTACATTTCTTCCAAAAAGAGAAAAACGAAGAATGATATCCTTTTACCGAAAACAGCCAATCTCTAGGTTCTTCAGTGCCTTTATAATGCTTATTTAGAGGATGTTCTTTATAATAAATTTCATTCAATTCATACTCTTGTAACAACTCATGAAACTCACCTACATAGATTTGTATGTTCCGGATATTCTTAGACAACTCCAAAACAAAATCTATTGATTTTTTGGAAATAGGATATTTTTGAAAATGTGAGGGCTCTACTACTAAAATTCTATTTGCTGGAATCTCTTTTTTCCAAAGTGGATCTAGATTGTAAAAATTATAAATACACGTTGGAAAACTTTTGTTTATTGATATGACTTCTTTTTGGGGTAAAATCGTTTTTAAATCTAAAAGTACTGTTTCTACTAATTTTTCTGGAATATCTAACGTTGGAAAAGCATCATATGAAACATCTAAAAATGTATTCTTTTGATTGGTAAAACAGTACTTATTTATATTTTCTTGATTGGCAAAATATTTCTTGTTGCTATTTGTTCCAGCAACCCACTGCCAACTCAATGCATTACTCGCCCAATCGGCATCTAATAAATGATAATACATCCATTGTGCAGGAAGTATCCAATGACTTTTTGCCAAGTTACATGCCATAGAAGCCATATACATTCTTAAATGATTGTGTAAATATCCTGTTTTATAAAAATGTTGAATAGCTGCATCAATTGCATCAATACCTGTAGTTGCTTCTATTAGATTTTTAGAGAAACCTGTATTGGTTACCGATTCTTGTGTGTGCTTTAAATCGGTATTTATTAAGTCTCCTTTCTCAATCCAAACCTGCTGCCAATAATCTCTCCAAGCCAATTCTTGCATAAATTTTTCAATTTTAGCTGGTGGATATCCTTTTTTTAAAATTTCTTCTAAAACGAATTTTGTAGAAATAACACCTCTAGAAATATAGGGTGACAAATGGCTCACAGAACCATTTACATAGTTTCGAGTAGCACCATACTTTACAGGTTCTACATAAGAAACTCTTTGAAGAATTTCTGCGTAAGAGGTCGGGAATAGTGCAATTTCATTTTCAAACAATTCCATCATTTATCGTTTGCTAATTTTATTTCCTGAAATAGCTCTTTGACGGGAACATTTGAATCTCGTGATGTCTGGATTTCTTTTTTTCAAATGTTTTTGACTCACACCACTATGCACTCTCTTTCTCCACCTCTTAAAACTTTTTTCTTTTAAGGTCTTTCTCATGATTTTAATAACCTCTTTTTCTGGATAACCGAATTGAAAAAGAATAGCTTCGAACGGAGTTCTGTCTTCCCAAGCCATTTCTATCATGCGGTCTAATTGACGTTCTGTTAATTCTTTTATTTCAATCATTCTTCAGAGTTTTTATTTATTACAAAAATATAAAATTATAAAACGTTTAACAATTAAACTATTTTATTAAACGTTAAATTTGTGTTTTTTATATTTTATAAACAACTGTTTATTCCAATAGTATGAATAAAGGCTATACGATCACTTCGAGTAAAGCTCAATGCTCAAAGCGGAAATGAACTTTGTACCAACAAGTCATCAACCTAAAAAGTTCTCGATACAATTTTCTCCGTTCCACTTCAAAAAGCACTCAAACAGACAGGTAAAATTCACCTCCTCCTATTCGGTAATAAAGGCGGTGCTTCACCATTAAATGGATTGGATCTAGAGATGGTTTTGGCTCCCATACCAACGGCACGTATAACAGCTCTATCACCATAACGTTCACGCATTTTATCCATAGCTTGATAGAGGTTTATTATTTTCTCATTGTCGTCAAACAAATCAATCTGAAAACCTCCTTCTAACAAATGACTAAACTTCACTCCTATCAAACGCACCAACATACGACGTTGGTATAGCTTTTTATACAACTCTTTTACTATAGGGATTATTTTATGATCTGCCGAACTATACGGAATTTTTCTTTGAACGGTATAGGTTTGAAAATCGGAATAACGGATTTTAAACGTTACACAAGCAGTTAGTTTGTTGCCTCTGCGTAATTGATAAATTAAATTTTCAGTCATCGCCACCAAAATACTCTCTAACTTAGAGACATCAATTGTGTCTCTATCAAACGTACGCTCGGTTGAAATAGATTTTCGTTCGCGATATTGTACCACAGGTGTATTGTCAATTCCGTTGGCTTTTTTCCAGATCGATGTTCCGGATTTACCCAACACCTTCGCCATCATTTCTAAAGGCATTTCTTGAACCGTTTTAATCTTTTTGATACCCAAATCACATAATGAACGGTAGGTAACCTCACCTACCATCGGTATTTTTTTTACTGACAAAGGAGATAAAAAAGGTTTTTCTGTTCCTTTATTTACTTTGATTTCATTGTTGGGTTTTGCTTCACCTGTCGCTATTTTAGAAACTGTTTTATTCACCGACAAACCAAAAGAAATAGGCAAACCAGTTTCTTTCATGATTTTCTGCCGCAATTCACTAGCCAATTGATGACAACCAAAAAACTGATCCATGCCTGTTAAGTCAATATAAAATTCATCGACCGACGTTTTTTCATATAAGGGTACAGACTCTTTTACCACATCAGTTACCAATTGCGAATACTTGCTATAGGTTCCTGAGTTTCCTCTTAAAACAATGGCTTCTGGACACAACTGTTTTGCCATTCGCATTGGCATTGCAGAATGTATTCCGAAAGTTCTTGCCTCATAACTACACGAAGCCACAACTCCTCTATCGGAGGTTCCCCCAATTAAAATGGGTTTTCCGTTAAGCCTACTATCCAACAAACGTTCGCAGGAAACAAAAAATGTATCCAAATCCATATGTACTATTGAGCGCTCCATCAATTTATTTTTTTAGGTCTTGGTCTTTGTGCTTTTCTACTATCGGCATAACGAGGATCTTCAATAATTGCCAAACGTTCCATACTTATAATTTCTAAACTCACACAATCAAACTCTTCCACTACTTTTCCCATTAATCTATAAATTCCTCTTCCTCTAAACGGAAATTTTTCTGCTACGGGAGGAAAATGTACCGTATCTAAAAAGTCCCCATCTATATCTAAAAAAGTTCCGAAACACATGATTTTTCCCTTAGATGTTTTTGTCTTTTTTACAGTCACCAAATACCCTTCAATACAAACCATTCTATCTTTAAAACGGGATAAGTTTTTTGCTCTAAAAGAATTAGAAAAATCTTCTACCAACAAATCAAACGGATTGCAAAGAGAATACCCTAACAGTTCTATCTGATCGAAAGCATCTTCTAATATTGAAGACGATAATTTTGGCGTTTCATACATTATTTTTTCTGTTTCAAATAAAGTTGCACTCGGCTCTTCAAAAACAACTTTTTTTATTTTCATATGCGCTTCCCATAACAATTCCCTTTTGTTAATTCCTGTAAAACGAAAAGCATCTATTTTAATTAAAATCCTGATTTGTTCTATAGAAATTAGAACGCGATCTATAAAATCATCCAAACTTTTAAAAACACCTTTTTTCCTTTCAATTAACAAACGTTCTCTTGTTTTAGTTTCTAAAGATTGTAAGAACAAAAAACCTATAAAAATATTCTTATCATAAATAGTCGTAGCATCTAGACTTCTATTTACACAAGGTGCATTGATAGAAGCACCATGCATTCTAGCCTCATGTACATACAATTCTGTTTGATAAAAACCACCAAAATTATTAATGGTTGCCACCATGTATTCTAAAGGGTAATAAGCCTTTAAAAACAAACTTTGGTAACTTTCTACCGCATACGATGCCGAATGACCTTTAGCGAAAGCATACCCTGCGAAACTCTCTATCTGCATCCATATTTCTTGGACCAACTTGAGTGGTTTTCCTGAGGAAGAACAGTTTATAAAAAACAGCTCTTTTACTTTTGAAAATTCTTCCTTTGAACGAGATTTCCCTGACATTCCTCGTCGCAACACATCAGACTCCCCTAAGTTCAAACCACCAAAATAATGTGCTACTTTAATTACATCTTCTTGATACACCATTACCCCATACGTTTCTGGCATAATATCTAACATAACTGGGTGTGCCTCTTTTCTTCTTTCAGGAAAACGATAACGCAAAATATATTCTCGCATCATACCCGATTTTGCCACGCCAGGACGAATCACTGAACTTGCTGCTACCAAGCCCAAGTAATCATCGACTTGTAGTTTTTTCAACAACATGCGCATGGCAGGAGATTCTACATAAAAACAGCCAATAGCCTTCGCATTACGCAACAAGTCTTTTATTTTTTCGTCTTCTTTAAAACGAGAAATATCATGAATATCAATCTTTCCTTGTTCCGGATAATTTTGTGCAACAATTTCTACAGCGTCTTTAATTTTCCCTAATCCACGTTGACTTAAAATATCGAATTTATACAACTTGATATTTTCTGCCACGACCATATCAAACTGCGTAGTTGCATATCCTTTTGGGGGTAAAAAAGTAGCAGTATAATGATGAATCGGTTTTTCTGAAATTAAAATTCCACCTGCATGAATTCCCAAATAGTTCGGAAACCCATGAATATACTGGCTATAAATCAATACTAATTGTGATAGTCTATCTAACTTCTCATAGTTGTAATTATAAACACATAAATCATCAATTTCTGCTTTCGGCAAGCCAAATACTTTCCCTAATTCTCGAACAGATGCTTTGTGCTTAAAGGTATTATATACTGTAATTAAAGCGGTATTCTCAAACGTCTCAAAAATAAAACGTGTAATATCATCTCTATCTGTCCACGAAAAATCAATATCAAAATCAGGAGCACTCTTTCTATATAAATTGATAAAACGTTCAAAATATAAATCCAACTCCACAGGATCTACGTCTGTAATCCTTAACAGATATGCTACAATGCTATTGGCTCCACTTCCTCTACCTACATAAAAATAATCTTTAGAACGTGCGTATACTAAAATCCTCCAATTGATTAAAAAATAAGAAACAAAAGTTTTGCTTTTAATGATTTCTAACTCTTTTTCGATTCTATCTAAAATTGTCTTATTTGTTTTTTTAAATCGATATGGAATTCCGTCATAGGTCAACTTTTTCAGCAACTCATAATCCTCAGCTTCACTTGAAGTATAAGACTTTTGGTTGCTAGTAGCATTCTCAGCGAAATTAAAATCTATGGAACAGGTATCTAATAATTTTTCTGTGTTTTGAATTATTTGAGGGTATTCATCAAATAAATTCCTTAGTAGTTTTTCAGAAACAAACATATCGTATTCATTTCCCTGTTCTGAAACAGGTAACTTACTCAACAATGTATTATTGTCAATCGCTCGTAATAGACGATGTGTATTGAATCCCTTTTTATCTTCAAAAGAAACCGTTTGTAATACAACCATCTTTGACAACAAATGTGTGGCCTTTAAAAATCTTAAAGTATGTAAATCTTCTTTTTTCACCCCAATAAACTCATGAGCTTGTAATTCAAAATCTATACTTTTATGAAAAGGATAGATCACAAAAGTGTCTGCTAGGTTTTTTGCCTGCTGGGAAATCTCAAATTTTACCTGATGTAGAAAACCAGACAAATAATTGTTAATCGCTTCAAAACCATTATTATTTTTCGCCAACATGATAAATTCTTGCTGAGCTCCATTCCTAAAATCTACACCCAAAACAGGTCGAATTCCGAATCTAGGAGCCAGACGAACCAATTCTAGACAAGAAGAAGTACTATTAATATCTGTAAAAGAAACCGCACTCAAACACAACTCTTTTGCCAGTGACAACAAGCGTTCTGGAGCTATGGTACCATAACGTAAACTAAAGTAAGAATGTGTATTCAAAAACATTCTACAAAACTAACTACAAATAGTAGTTTTTATTGCTTATGTTTGTAGTATTATGAATAACATCGCAAAAAACATCCGACACCTAAGAAAAATCAAAAGTTTGACTCAAGAACAACTATCCGAAGAATTGAGTATTACTCGTTCTAAAATAGGTTCTTATGAAGAAGGTCGTTCCGACCCTCCGATTGATATGCTCGTTAATTTTTCTGATTATTTTAAACTTCCTATTGATGTATTGATCAAAAATGATTTGACCTATGCTTCTGATACGTCCTTTATAGAAATTGGAAACCAACGTGTTTTATTTCCAATCACTGTAGATGTAGATAATGAAGATTTGATTGAAGTGGTTCCTATAAAAGCCTCTGCAGGTTATTTATTGGGATATAGTGATCCTGAATATATAGAGCAACTGGATAAAATAAAATTACCATTTTTACCTACTGGAAAACACAGAGCATTTCCTATCAAAGGGGATTCTATGTTGCCAATGAAAGATGGTTCTTATGTGGTGGCTAAATATTTAGAAGATGTTAAAGATGTAAGAAATGGCACTTCTTATATCGTTATTACCTTAAATGATGGTTTGACCTATAAGCGTATTTATAATAAAATTGAAGAAAACGGTACTTTACTGCTTACTCCTGATAATAGGAATTACAATTCTTATGAAGTTCCTTTATCTGAAGTATTAGAAGTTTGGGAATATACGTGTAGCATCAATACGCAAGAGTATGACGAACGTGATTTAAAAATCAGCAGTATTGCCTTGATGTTAAATCAGCTTGGAGTTGAGTTGAAAGAACTTAAAAAAATGGTTTCATAAACCCCTTATAAAGGAATAGAGTAAAACAAAGTAAATATCAATATCTTAACTATAATTTTAAACCTGTGAAATACGCTGTCGTCGATATAGAAACCAATGGAGGAGTGAAAATTACTGAGATCAGTATTTTTATTTTTGATGGAGAACAGGTAGTAGATGAATACACTACCCTGGTGAATCCAGAATGTAGAATTCCAGTTTTTATTACAACGCTAACAGGAATTACAGACTACATGGTAAAAGATGCTCCTAAATTCTACGAGGTAGCTAAAAATATTTTTGAAATTACAGAAGGTTGTGTTTTTGTAGCTCACAATGTAAATTTTGATTATAATATTATTTCAAAAGAGTTTAAGGAATTGGGACTAAGTTATACTCGCAAAAAACTATGTACAGTAAGACTTTCTAGAAAACTACTCCCCGGTAGAAAATCATATAGTTTAGGAAAGCTTTGTGCTTCTGAAGACATTCCTTTGGTAGGAAGACATCGTGCTCGTGGAGATGCAGAAGCAACTACTATTCTATTCGAAAAGCTCTTCAAATTGGACAACGGATCTGTATTTGCTTCTTTTTTAGATCCAAAATCGAGAGAAGGTACACTACCTCCAATGCTACCCAAAAAGGTATTTGATAATTTGTCAGAAAAAGAAGGTGTTTATTATTTTAAAAATGAGGACAAAGAAATTATTTATATCGGCAAAGCAAACAATATCAAACAACGTGTGTTGAGCCATTTTTACGACAAAAGCAAAAAAGAAATTTCTATGTGTATGGCTACTGCAGATATCTCATACACAGAAACAGGGAACGAATTGTTGGCTTTATTGTTAGAATCATCAGAAATAAAACATCATTTCCCAAAATACAATCGAGCACAACGAAGAACAAAAGAAGGACTTGCTTTGTTTTCTTATGAAGATCGAAAAGGGGTATTACATTTGGCTTGGAATCAATTAAAAAATGTGCCCAATCCAATACTTAAATTTTACAGCGTTTCAGAAGCAAGACAATTTTTAGAAAAACTATGCGAAGCAAATGAGCTATGTCCTAAATATTGCAACCTACAAACAAATGTAAGCAGTTGTTTTCATTACCAACTAAAGCAGTGTAAAGGAGTTTGTAGAGAAGAAGAAAGTATTAGTAGCTATAATAATCGTGTTAAAAAAGTCATTGCATCTTTAAAATTTTCATCAGATAACTTTATAATCAAAGAATCTGGTAGAAATGAAAATGAGTTTTCATATGCGCTAGTAATAGATAATTCTTATATGGGATTTGGTTACCTAGACAAAACTACAGAAGAAATTTCTTCTGAAAAATATCTTGAAGTTGTACATCCTCAAAAAGACAACAAAGATGTGAATCGAATTTTGACGAGTTATTTAAAAAAGAATTCTGACAATTTAATTAAGATTCCTGCTATTCAGCAACATACCGAAATGGTATTTTTATAATAAAAAATAAAGTAGATCTATAAGCCGAATCCTGTAACCGTTTACACGGGTTCTTATCATTTATCTAGTTCCAAAATTACTTATGGAATCAATCTGCCTACCCCTTGGAATCGAGCGAGTAGCCCTCAAGCTCCAATGTACATGGCATTGCATCGTATAGAGTTTACCTGGTTTCACTACAGCCGAACTGTACATTCTTTCTGTTGCACTGGTCCTCAGCTCACGCTGGACGGATGTTATCCGCTATACTACTCTGTGATGTCCGGACTTTCCTTCTACATACTGAAACTAGTTCAGTACACAGCGATAAGACGATCTACTTTAAAATTTTTATTTTTTCTATAAAAAAACCCACTCTGTGACCAGAGTGGGAAAATTGCTATGAAAAAGATGTTACTAATAAATTAGTAACACTACAAAGATAGTGTAATTAAACCATCACACCAACTATTTTTCACTATCCTTTCTTAAGAAAACATATCTTTTACTTTTTCAAAGAAAGATTTATCTGTAGTACTTGGGTTTGGGGCAAAATTTTCATCACCAACCATACTTTCAAAAAACTGTCTTTGTTTTTTATCTAAGGCCATCGGAGTCCATACATTAATATGTACCATCAAATCACCAGAACCATATCTTTCAATACTTGGCAATCCTTTTCCTTTCAAACGTAAAATTTTACCTGATTGAGTTCCTGACTCAATTTTAATCTTCACTTTACCTGTAACTGTTTCTATTTCTTTAGCAACACCTAATACGGCTTCTGAAAAACTAATATACAAGTCGTAATGTAAATTAACACCTTCTCTTTTTAACTTATCATGAGGTATTTCTTCAATAACAACTAATAAGTCTCCAGGTACAAAATGATTTCCCGCTGCATCATTTCCTTTTCCAGCAACTTTCAACTGTACACCTTCAGTAACACCTTCTGGAATATTAATTGTTACTGTTTCTTCTGAAACGACTAACCCTTGCGCATCTGCATCATTCGGCTTACTTTTAATAGCCTGTCCAGCACCATTACATGTAGGGCACGTAGCTGCAGTTTGCATTCTACCTAACATTGTATTGGTAACTCTCATTACCTGACCTTGTCCATTACAAGTAGTACATGTAGAATATTTTACCCCTTTAGCTTGTACTTTTCTACGAACTTTTACTTTTTTATCTACTCCGTTTGCAATTTCCTCTAAAGTCAATTTTACACGAATACGTAAGTTACTTCCTTTGGTTCTCATTGGTCCACGAGATTGACGTCTTCCACCACCTCCACCTCCGAAGCCTCCTCCGAAAATATCACCAAACTGGCTAAAGATATCATCCATATCCATTCCGCCGCCTCCGAAACCTCCGAAGCCACCACCTCCGCCTTGACCACCTTCAAAAGCAGCATGACCGTATTGATCAAACTTAGCTTTTTTATTGTCGTCGCTTAATATTTCATAAGCTTCAGCTGCTTCTTTAAACTTTTCTTCAGCTGCTGTATCATCAGGATTTTTATCAGGATGGTACTTTACCGCCATTTTACGATATCCTTTTTTTATTTCTGCTGCAGATGCAGATTTAGAAATACCTAATACTTCGTAATAATCTCTTTTTGCCATAATTTTACTCAATTAGCAATTATCAATTATAAATTGGCATTAGCCCAAATTTATAATTGTTAATTGTAGATTGTTAATTGTTTTTATGCTTGTCCAATAACAACTTTAGGAAAACGAATTACTTTATCTCCAAGTTTGTATCCTTTTTCAATAACATCAATAATCTTTCCTTTTAAATCATCTGTAGGAGCTGGAATTGAAGTGATTGCTTCATGTATATCAGCATCAAAAAGCTCTCCTGCTTTTACTTCTACTATTTCTAAACCTTTTTGAGTTAAAATAGAAGAAAGTTTATCATTGATCAACGTCATACCTTTCAGTAATTGTTTCTCTTTAACTTTTTTGATTTCTGCCAAACCTCTGTCAAAATCGTCTAAAACTGGCAACAATGACACCATTATATCTTGCCCTGCCGTTCTATACAATTCCATTCTCTCTTTAGAAGTACGTTTTTTATAGTTTTCAAACTCAGCAAAAAGACGTAAATACTTGTCTGTTTCAGCCTGTAACAATTCTTCAGGAGTAGGCTCAACAACTGCTTCTACAGCTGTTTCCTCTTTTGTTTCTTCTGTTGATGTTTCTTGATTTTGAACTTCTTGTTCTTCTTCTTTTATATTTTCTTCAGTACTCATTTGTATCCGTTATATTTATATACTTTACTACTCTAAACAACAATATTGCCACAACAAAATGTGTGTCAAAATGTCATTATTACTTTTAGAATAATAAAACCGTTCACTTAATTTTTAGCAAATATAAATCCCTTTTTCCAATTCGGGAAAAAGGGATTTGTTTATTTTTTATTAATTGAAGTATAAAGCTGTTTTTAGTCGTTGATACGTTCAATCTTTGCTCCAAGAGCTTTCAAACGTCCTTCAATGTCTTCATATCCTCTATCTATCTGATCAATATTATAAATCGTACTTGTACCGTCAGCGGATAACGCTGCAATCAATAAAGAAATACCTGCTCTAATATCGGGAGAAGTCATTATAGTTGCTTTTAAAGGAGATTCATGATTCATTCCTATAATCGTAGCTCTATGAGGATCACATAAAATAACCTTTGCTCCCATATCTATCAATTTATCAACAAAGAACAAACGGCTTTCGAACATTTTTTGGTGTATCAATACCGATCCTTTTGCTTGTGTAGCAACCACCAATACAATACTTAACAAATCAGGAGTGAATCCTGGCCATGGTGCATCAGAAACAGTTAAAATAGAACCATCTATATAGTTTTGAATCTCATAAGAATCTTGTGCTGGAATGTAAATATCGTCATTGATTTTTTCTAATTTAATTCCTAGCTTTTGGAAGACTCTAGGTATTTGTCCTAAATTTTTCCAACTCACATTTTTAATTGTCAATTCAGATTTAGTCATTACAGCCATACCAATCCAACTTCCTATTTCAATCATATCAGGTAGTACTTTATGAGTACAACCTTTTAATTCTTTCACTCCATCAATTTCTAACAAGTTAGAACCAACACCTGTAATATTGGCTCCCATACTATTCAACATCTTAGACAGTTGTTGAATATAAGGCTCACAAGCCGCATTATAAATACTTGTTTTACCGGTCGCTAAAACGGATGCCATTAAAATATTTGCTGTTCCTGTGACAGAGGCTTCATCTAAAAGCATATCAGTACCAAACAATTCTTTAGCATCTACTCCGTAGAAATGCTCTTCCTTATTGTATCTAAATGTTGCTCCTAATTTAATAAACCCTTCGAAATGTGTATCTAACCTTCTTCTTCCAATTTTATCTCCACCTGGTCTAGGAATATATCCTCTTCCAAAACGAGCCAATAGAGGACCTACAATCATAATTGATCCTCTTAAAGAACTTCCATCTCTTTTAAAATCATCAGACTCTAAATAGTCTAAATTAATATCGTCTGCTTGAAACGTATAGGTATTTACATCGTGTTTCTCAACCTTTACTCCTAGTTCACCAAGGATAAAAATCAATTTATTTACATCAATTATATTTGGAATATTTTCAATCCTCACTTTATCAGGAGTCAATAAAACGGCACAAATAATTTGTAACGCTTCGTTCTTTGCACCTTGAGGAGTTATTGACCCTGATAACTTATGCCCTCCTTCTATTTTAAATATAGCCATTTAGTAGTGTATATTATGTCTTTATAGTTTGTTAAGACATGGTATTTATAATAATCTCAAAAACCTAATTTTTATGTCGGCTCTGGTGACCTTTATTGTTTCTGTTGTTTTGATTTTTATGAGGCTGATTCTTACTCCTGTTGTTTTGATTTTTAGGAGATTGATTTGAATGTCTAGCGTTCGCTGTTTTTTTCAACAAAACACTACTAGCAGACAATACCTCATCAGTATCAGTTAAGTCGATTTCTCCATTAGATAAATCTTTCAAATGTTTAAAAACAACAGCATCATCTACAGTATCTTTATTCCAGTTCAAATAACATTTTTTCATGTGATTTGCAATATTGAAAATCAAAGCTGTACGCAATTCACCTTCATCCCAAGACAAAGCAACCTTTATCATTGTCTGAATATTATGTCCGTAAAACTTATACCTAGAAGCCATTTTAGGATATGCCAACGGCTCTGGTTTCGCTTCTAGCTCTAACTTATCTGGTTTTCCATAAGGAGCCTCGACATCTAGTTCAAAATTAGACATAATAAATATTTGATCCCACAGCTTATGTTTAAAGTCAGGAACATCACGTAAATGAGGTTGTAAATTCCCCATAACATCAACAATAGCATTTGCCATTTTTTTCCGTTCTTCTTCGCTTTCTAGGGCAACACAATGATCTACCAATTTTTGAATATGTCTACCATATTCAGGTATAATCATAAGAGGCCTGTCCGAATTGTATTCTAAATTGTATTCCATTAATAATAATATTGTTTTTTTGACAGAAAATTCTGTATCTAATTAAGTGTAGTCTTGTATACGATGAATTTGAAACAAACATTTTTTGAACGCTGATTGCTTGGTTGTATTTCTAAGTTCAGAAATTTCCTTACCAAATTCGAGACTGCAAAGTAACTAAATATTTTTGGTTATACAACTCGTGTTTTTTCATTCTTATTTGCTAGTATAGAAATTTTGATGCAAGCGCAATTTAATGGACACATAAATATGCCTTTTCGAACTAGAACAATAAGACATAGCACCTAAGATTAAAGCTGTGACACAAACCGTGACTATGACATAGAAGCTCTAGCACCTAGGGGTCAAGACTAAACAATACTTCTCGATAGAGAATTAATTTTCGTTTCTCTTCATATAATTCAATTCATCGAGAGAAAAAGCACTCAAAACTTTAGAGTTTCGAATTTAGTCTTTAGACTTTATTGCACAGCTGTCAATGCAGCACCTATAATTCCAGCATTATTTTTATATTTTGCAGGTACTACAGGAACAGAAACTGTTATCTCATTTTGGAATTTTTCCATTTTTTTACTTGCACCACCACCAAGGATAATCAAATCTGGAGAAAATGTCTGTTCCGTAAACCTTAAAAATTTATTAAATCTTTTCCCCCATTCTTTATAAGAAAGATCTTCACGTTTTCTTGCAGAATCCGCAGCATAATATTCAAATCGTTTGTAGGTCTTGTATGGCACTGTTCCTAATTCAACATTTGGCACTAATTTCCCATCTACAAAAACTCCAGTCCCTAAACCTGTGCCTATAGTAATTAGAATCACTACACCATGTTTGTATTTCCCTACTCCCATTTTAATTTCAGCAAGTCCAGCTACATCAGCATCATTTGCAACACTAAACTCTAATCCTGTTTTCTCTTCAAACAGCTTATCAACTTGAACATTCAACCAACTTTCATCAATATTTCCAGTAGATCTAGCTTTTCCATCAGAAATAATTGTTGGAAAACCGCACCCCACTTTTCCTTTCCAATCAAAATGAGCAACCATTTGAGCAACCTCATTAGCAACATCATTAGGTTTAGCTCCAATTGGGGTTGGAATACGATGACGTTCAGAAATCAACTCACCTGTTTCTACATTTACAATCGCTCCTTTAATTCCCGTACCTCCAATATCTATTCCTAATACTTCCATAAAATGTAACTAAAAATTAAAGCGTCAATATCGTGATTGTATTTATAAAACACAAGATATTTTTGATAAATAACGGAGTATTAAATTTGTGCAATCGTTTAATTATCAAATCGTAAAAAGTTCCATGAGCTCATCCAAACGTCTGATTTGTAAAACTCTTACTTGGGATTAAACTCAAAAAAAACTATCATTACCTAAGTTCTAACGACAGAGTTCCAAGATCTCAACCCATTGGGTATAGAGGAAAAGCATAGCCCCAATTTCATCAACTAAAACGACATATAACCTAAAAAATATTTATAATCTTTTGGTTTGAAAAGAACAAAAGAGTTAGTACTTTTGCCAAAACATAAGAATAATGAAAAACACCAAATACGTTTTTGTTACAGGAGGCGTTACTTCATCACTAGGAAAAGGTATTATTGCTGCTTCTCTAGCTAAATTACTTCAGGAAAGAGGTTACTCTGTTACCATACAGAAATTAGATCCATATATTAACATTGATCCAGGTACATTAAACCCATATGAGCATGGTGAGTGTTATGTTACTGATGATGGTGCCGAAACTGATTTAGATTTAGGTCATTATGAACGTTTTTTAAACATTCCTACTTCTCAAGCAAACAATGTTACTACAGGTAGAATTTATCAATCTGTAATTGACAAAGAGCGCAAAGGAGAATTCTTGGGAAAAACGGTACAGGTAATCCCTCATATTACAAACGAAATAAAAGAGCGTATTCAAATTCTTGGTAAAACAGGAGATTATGATGTTGTAATTACTGAAATTGGTGGTACTGTTGGTGATATAGAATCTTTACCTTATGTAGAATCTGTGCGTCAATTATTATGGGAATTAGGTGATAACAATGCTATTGTGATTCACTTAACATTAGTTCCTTACTTAGCTGCGGCCGGAGAATTAAAAACAAAACCTACTCAGCATTCTGTAAAGATGTTGATGCAAAGTGGAGTGAGTCCTGATATTTTAGTATGTAGATCTGAACACAAAATTTCTGACGACATCAAACGTAAATTAGCATTATTCTGTAACGTTAAAAAGGAGGATGTAATTTCTTCTTTAGATGCTGAGACAATCTACGATGTTCCAAACCTTATGTTTTATGAAGGGTTAGATAAAAGAGTATTGGATAAATTACAATTATGTGACAACGATCAACCAAAATTAGTTGATTGGAATAAATTCTTAGACAAACATAAAAGTCCGAAAAACAAAGTTAAAATTGGTTTGATTGGTAAATATGTTGAATTACACGATGCATATAAATCAATTTCTGAAGCTTTTATTCATGCAGGTGCTGCAAATGAAGTAAAAGTAAAAATTCAATGGATTCATTCTGAAGATTTAACTTTAGAAAACATTCCTAGAAAATTAAAAGACCTTGATGGTATTCTTGTTGCTCCAGGATTTGGAACGAGAGGTACTGACGGAAAAGTTGATGCTGTACGTTATGCAAGAGAAAACAAAATTCCATTCTTTGGTATTTGTTTAGGAATGCAAATGGCAGTTATAGAATATGCTAGAAATGTTGCTGGTATTAAAGATGCTGGATCATTAGAAATGGATGAAAACTGTGCAAACCCAGTAATCAACTTAATGGCAGATCAGAAAGATGTTACTGAAAAAGGTGGAACCATGCGTTTGGGTGCTTGGGACTGTAAAATCTCAGAAGATTCTAAAGTATATGATGCATATAAATCAGAATTGATAAGTGAACGACACAGACATCGTTATGAATTTAACGATACATATTTAAAACAATTAACAGATGCTGGATTAAAAGTTACAGGAGTAAATCCTAAAACTGGTTTGGTTGAAATTGTTGAGATAGAAGACCATCCTTGGTTTGTTGCTGTACAATACCATCCTGAATATAAAAGTACTGTCTTAAACCCTCATCCTTTATTTATTGAATTTGTGGATGCTGCTTTACAATACACATTAAAAAATAATTATTAACTAAAAATTGAATTTATAATTCAGTTCAACTAACTATAATGGAAGAAAAAAAATTTGACGCCAATTCAATTATTGGATTTTTATTGCTTGGTGCAATTATGCTTTGGTTTATGTATACAAACCAGCCAGAAGAGCAAATAGAAGAAGTACAAAAAACAGAACAATTATATCAGGAAGAATTTGGAGCTCCCAAAGCAACGAATACAACACGTACTATAGAAGTTGTTTCTGATTCATTAGCAACTGCTCAAGCACAACAACGCTTGGGTAATTTTGCATACTCAGCCTCTTTGCAAGTTGCAGAAAACGGAACTACCGTTTTAGAAAATGATTTGTTAAAACTAACTGTTTCTAATAAAGGTGGTCAGATTACTGAAGCTTTGATTAAGAACTTTAAAACATATGACTCTTTACCTTTATATATGATAAAAGATGCGAATGCTTCTTTTAACATCAATTTTGGAACTACCTCTAATCATATTTTTAATACTAAAGACTTGGTATTTCAACCTGAAGTTTCTCTAAATGGCAACAATACTGTTTTGTCTATGAAATTAAAAGTTTCTGAGAACAAGTATTTAGAATATCGCTATGAATTACAACCAAACGATTATATGATTGATTTTGCAGTTCGTTCTGTAGGACTTAACAATGTGATTAATAGTTCAAACGCAATCAATCTAGAATCTAACTTGAAAGGGTATCGTCATGAAAAAAGCATGAAATACGAAAATCAAATGTCTGCATTGATTTACGAAAAAGAAGAGGGTAAAAAAGACGATCTTTCAATTTCTGGTGATGATAGCGAAGAAGAAGTAAATGTTAGTTGGATTGGATTCAAACAACATTTCTTTTCTACAATATTGTTATCTGACACTCCGTTTAAAACAGCGAAGTTATCCTCTCAAACCTTATTTGAAGATGAAACTACAGATTCACCTTTTACGAAGAATTTTGAAGTAGTTGCACCCTTAGCTTTAAGTAATGGCGAATTAAACTATAACTTTAGTTTATTTATTGGTCCTAATGACTATGGCATATTAGCGAGTTACGAAAAAAACATTGAGAAAATTATTGATTTAGGTTGGGGAATTTTTGGATGGATTAACAGACATGCTTTTATTCCTTTGTTTAATCTCTTAGGAGGTTTTATGACGAGCTACGGTTTGATTATTATATTGATGACAATTGTGGTAAGAATATTTATGTCTCCATTGGTATACAAGTCTTATTTATCAAGTGCTAGAATGAAAGTTCTAAAGCCTGAAATGACTGAGATCAACGAAAGACTTCCAGGAAAAGACAATGCAATGAAACGTCAGCAAGAAACGATGGCTTTGCAAAGAAAAGCTGGTGTGAGTATGATGGCTGGATGTATTCCTGCTGTATTGCAAATGCCTGTATTCTTCGCTTTATTCCGTTTCTTCCCAAGTGCTATTGATTTACGTCAGCAAGGATTTTTATGGGCAGATGATTTATCATCTTACGATTCGGTTTACAAATTACCGTTTAATATCCCTATGTATGGTGACCATATTAGTTTGTTTCCAATATTAGCTTCTGTAGCCATTTTCTTTTATATGAGAATGAGTCAGAGTCAACAAATGAATATGCAACAACCTGCACAAGAGGGAATGCCTGATATGCAAAAAATGATGAAGATGATGATGTACTTCTCTCCTATCATGATGTTGATATTCTTTAACAGTTATGGAGCAGGATTGAGTTTATACTATTTTGTGTCTAACTTATTGACAATTACAATTATGTTGGTTATCAAGAACTTTATCATTGATGAAGATAAGATTCACGCACAGATTCAAGAAAACAAAAAACGTCCCGAAAAGAAGAAAGGAAAGTTCAGACAACGTATGGATGATGCAATGAAACAAGCTCAAGACCAACAAAAAGTTCAGCAAAAAGGACCTAAGAAAAAGAAGAAATAAATTCAATTTCTATAAATCATAAAAAAGCTATCGATATCAATATCGGTAGCTTTTTTTATGCTTTTTTGTTTTGTATTGAAATATAGATTATTTCTGTAGGTATTGAGAACGTTGTGGAGTGTCTACCTTTGATGTGACGGTGTTTATGAGCTTATAAATTTTATATTTGACTTATGGTAAAAAAGTATGACAATGAATGTAAGGTTATGATAATAGAGCTATTAAATTTAGGCATTAAGACCAAGCAAGTTAGTGAGGATTATGCCTTAAGCCTTAGTATGGTTGGACGTTGGAAACGTGAATACAAGTTAAAATCTGTAGATTTCTCAAAAAAGAAATAAATATCTCTTGAAGCTCAAGAACTCAAAGCACTAAATATAGAATTAAAGAATGTAACAATGGAACGTGACATCTTAAGAAAGGCAGTGAGCATCTTCTCCAAGAGCGACTTATGAGATGTCAATTTATTTTAGATAATATTGATATGTATCCAGTTGAAAAGATGTGTAAATCTATGAAAGTTAGTAAAAACGCTTACTATTATTGGTTTAAAAATAAAGATATTCTATTTTAGAAAACACCAAGAATGGTTCTAAAAGAAAAGATTGAAGTTCTTTTAGGGAAAGTATAGAAATTTATGGTGGTAATTTTTAATCACTAATCAATTTCTAAAACTTATGAGCCTCTTTTATCATAATGGGCATAAATTCATGGAGCTCTTCCTATAATTATCCTATTTTTCTAGCTCACTTCTATAAATTGAATCCTTAAATATATATCCTATCTGCAATAAAAAGGGCATTGTTATATAGTAACTTTGGAGGCTTAAAGTCTATATGAAAATTCCTTTTTTCCTAGCAATCAAAAAGATTGAATCATTGGGTTCAAATTCTTGATATTCGATAAATAACAGAATTTTAAACTTTGATTCAAAGTTTTCCGTTAGATGTTCTTTGTTGTGGTAATTAACGAAAAGACCTTTGAATACTTCAGAACCTTCTCCGTTCCAAAAGGAGTGACAAATAACACCCTTTGAATTTAGAATTTCAGATTGTCTTTGTATAGATTGGTGTAATTCATCATCTTTTAAATGATGCAACACTTTGTTAGAATATATAGCATCAAATGTTCTTTCTGTTTTTAAGCTACTAGCATCTAATTCTAAGAATTCTCCAGTGGGATTCGTTTGGATAAGATGCTTTAAAAGTTCAGGCGAATTGTCAGAGCCCGTAGTGCGAAATAATTCACTTAAAATAGTCCAATCAGTTCCTAGACCAGACCCGATTTCTAAAACTGTAGAATCTTTCGATAGCACTTTCTTTAGCTTTTTAATCAAACTTATTCCACTTACATCTTTAGCTAAGTGAATATATTCTGTAACGGATTCTCTGGTTTTATCAAAATTTTCTTCCATAGCGCTTTATGTAATGAGATTGTTGATTCTTTATAAATACAAGCTTTCAGTTTTAAAGATACAACGCACTATATAAACTAAAAAACATCTCGCTATTTTATCCTTGTACCAAGATTATCGATTTGTTTATTTTTTAGATTTAAATAGAAATCTTTATACCCTAGTTTTATGGATGTGTCTTCTTTGGAGATAATTTATGTTAAGAAAGTTGAACTAGTACTGCTTTAGGCATCCAAATATCAAGAAACAATACATTGTCTTTTTCTGGTGACACAACCATTATAAATCTTTACAACTTGCCGTGCCTTGCTCCTATTAAAACACCCAATTATCTAAGTTTTAAAAACCAAATCTATACTGTAGTCCGGTCATAAAAAACTTTGATTGAGCACTATATCCTAATTCACCTCTATACATCCAATTTTCATTGATTTCAAAATTAAACCCAACCTGAGTACTCCAATTGTCAATTATCTCTTTCTTGATTCTGTAGTTTATCGCATCACCATTATCTACTCTAACGCCTGTATCATAGAGTTTTTTCTCTTTTATTACCAATTCATCAATCTCCTCTTGTCTCTCAGGTGTATTAGGCAAGCTTTCCAACAACTCTCTTCTTGCAACGGTCATCGTTGTTAAACCATCAATTGCTCTTGAAATCCCTTTATCTAGTTCTGGAACACCTAAGGACCCCGTATTATTATCCTTATTTACAAATTCACGATACATTACACCAATATATAAAGCTAGCTTCATGTTATTTGCAAATGTTACTCTACGACCTATACGTCCTGAACCAACAAAAAACGTGACTGTTTCGGCCAATAAATCTGACGTAGTCCATGTTATATTTGCATCTGTACTCACAAAATAATTATCCCAACCATACACAAGCGTAGAACCTATTCCATAAGAATTTGTATCAAACAAAACTTTAGGAACATCAATTGGGTTTTCTAGAGTTGTTATTTGCTTTAGGTTTTCTGTTCCGTTATAATTATGTTCTATTACCTGAGGTTGAAACGAAACTTTTGTAGAACCTTGATTTTTTGAATACAAGCCGTAAAAATTCCAAAAAGGAAATATCCAAGCATCAGCCCTTACATTTATCCCGTTTGTAGTTGCAATAGTTTCGGTAAAATTCAACGTTTCAGGATTGATAATATCATCCAAATTTTGTCCATCATAAAAATTCATGCTGAACTCTGTTAACTCTAAATGCAGTTCATTAAAAACATAATTTACGTTAAAACCAAATGGCAGTTGCAATTCAATATTCCTATCAGTAACCTCTTGTCCCCATATAGGCAATGCATGTGGCCATATTTTTTTAACAGTTGTAGAATCATTTTCGGGGAATTGTATTCCACTTTGTGCCTTTGCTTTTGATAAATTCAACAATAGAAGGATGAACAAAATACTGTTTCCAATTTTCATAATGGTATTCATATTCTAAAGATTATTTTTTTTATAAATATATCACATAAGAATCTAAATATACAATAATAGTTTGTCCCTATACCATCAATTAAGAAATAGCTTCTCTTCTAAGTAAAAAACAATCTTTTATTTCAACTTCTTATTCAGAAGTTAAATTAATTCTGTTTTTTATATGTCTGAATAAATGATCTAATTTGATGGGTGTTTTTGTAATACCTAAAGTTCATGAAATTATATTTTAAGGCACGTCTTTATAAATACCACTAGCTACCATAAATCTTTTATAAACTATAAAATTTCTTTTGGAATTATTTTCCGAGTCCAAGTCTTTAAACGCTTTATTCGATTTACTTTAGAATCTGGATTGAACTCTAGTGTTGTCTCCCAAGAATTTTCTGGTTTAAACTCTTGCTCCATTCCTTTTAAAACCCCTTTAGATATTTTTTCAGAACGCACAACAACAATACATTCAGTATTTAAATTTGCACTTCGAGGATCCATATTAAAAGTTCCAATAACGGTTACTTTATTATCGATAACCATCGATTTTGCATGAAGTCCAAATATGGGTGTATGGTTTAATTTTTCTTGTAGTTCCCCTGTCATAATTTTTCTGCGTTCTGCCGCATCAGGACGGAATTCGAATATTCTAATGCCTGTCTTCAATAATTTTTCTCTATCTGTTTGGTAACTGCTAAAAGCTTCTATATTATCAGTAGAGGACAAACTATTGGTAAGTATTCTAATCTTTACACCACGGTCAACGGCGTTTTTGAAAAGGTTCCTAGCCAATTCAGTGGTTATTAAATAAGGTGTTTGAATCTCTATGGTAAATTTTGCCTTTTTAACCAATTCAATCAATGCACTTGTTGAAACTCCACCACCCCCAAGACCATGGGTTCCATCATTTTTACCTGGAACATCTGAAATAAAAGCCACTTTATCTAACCAAACTAGTTTTCCTGAGTTTTTAATTGCATCAAATGTAGTTGGTAAAGTCACTATTCTCTCGCGTATCTGTGGCCAAAAATTATGGGGATTACAGGCATATTCATGCAATCTATCAAACCTATCGTCTGAATAAATATTTTCAGGTTTATCTTTAATGATATCAGTAACATTTTTACTTAACGAGCTATTCCAAAACTCATTAAAAGAAGTATTTACTTTTTCTGACTCCTTTCCCAGTAACAGAATATCTCTATCCCTAAAATTATATTCATGGTCATAGTCAAAATATTCATCTGCAATATTACGACCACCAGTAATGACTACTTTTCCGTCTACAATAAAAGTTTTATTATGCATTCGTTGATTTGCCAACCTAAAGTCAGCTGTGAATTTATGGATTTTATTAAAAATATTCTTTCCTAAATTTACGCCAGGGTTGTATATTTTTACTGTAATATTTTTATGTGAACTAAAGGTTAGAATATCTTGAATATCAGAATTGACCATAATATCATCAACAAGAAGTCTTACTTTAATGCCACGATCTGCAGCTCGTATCAAATAATCGCAAGCAATAAGTCCTACGTTATCTGTTGAAAAAATAAAGTATTGAATATCTATTGACTTTTCAGCATATTCCGTTAACCATGCTCTTGCCACCATAGAACCACTTCCATCTTCCAAAACATAAACTCCTGTTTTAGTTTGCATCAGTTCAGCGATATCCTTTAGTTCTTTAGAAAGTGTTGTACTATTATTTCTATGAATATTCGCACAAAAATCTGTTATAGATGTACCTTGCTTTTCCTTATTACAAGATGTCAATAGAACCGAAACAACTAGAAAAAAACTACTGAGTTTTAAAATAAATTTAGTTTGATTTATCATCTGTTATTGCTAGAATATATAATTATTAAACGATTGCATCTAGGTTACTTTAAACAAGCTTAGATCGACCTAATATAGCTTAATAAATAAGAATTTTCATGCTATTATTGAGAAAAAATGGGGAAATCAGACCGTGGCTGTATTTTTCGAAGGCTATAAAGCATATCTCATGCGAATAACAGAAAACACTCCTAGAATATATTTATAAGTCGCTTTGCTCAAATCACTTCCTACCTAAGTAAATGTTTATTTTCAATTGTAGCAATTAGAGAAGCGGAAGTTCCAAATGCTTTTTAAAAAGCTTGTCAACTACCAAAGAATCGAAAAATCACAGTTGCTGCTTGTGTTTCAGGTTTACTGCAAGTTGCATGTTGATTTAAGAATAAAATGTATAAAAAATAGTTTACTTATAACCGTGAATTAAGATTCTAGCAAAATTAGTTGCTCCCTAATTGACATTAAAATTTAATTTATTCGTGAAATTTGAATAGTGTCATTTTAGAAATCAATACGATCATATCAACCAGTATAAAATCCATATTTCTTCTAATCAATTTTTGACAACCAAGAAAACATACTCACAAAAGCGACTTCTCTGACCTTCTTTCGAGATAAAAAGATATCATGCTGAGCATTGTCAATTTTTAATAAGGTCACCTTGTCTCCTAGTGTTGCTCCAACTCTTTTTATGTCTTCAATATTTAACACAATATCTTTTGACATCGCGGCTTTTGAAAATGTTGAAAATTTAACAGAACCTGACGAATGCATAACCAAAACAGGTACTGTTATATTTGACTCCTTTAATTTTTGCTGAGCTCTCCCAATTGCTAGCACCCATATAAAGTAAGTTGGAAATCCTTTTACTGGTTTCCAATCTAAATTAAAATCCCATTCACCATAAAAATCTTTATGAACACTATAAACATAAGCAGATGGTAAAACACCACTGATATTTGAATAAACGGAAATCTTTGAAAGTACTTTTGCAACCCAATAACTTAATTTTTTTCCAAGTTTGGTCTGGTTAAAATCCAAAAATGGAGAATTTAGAATGAGCCCATAAACAAGATTTCTTTCCTTACCTGAATTCATATAACTACTCGCTATCAAACCTCCTGTAGAATGCCCCAGTAAGTAAACTAAATTGTTTTTATTTTTAATCTCAAGAATAGCTATTGAAATTTCCTCAAAATATTCCTCAAGGTTTTTACAATAATTAGGATGTTGGTGTTCTAAAAGAGACCTCCCATATTTCCGAAGATCAAGCGCGTAGAAATCAAAACCATTGTCAATAAATTTTTGTCCTACATGTGGATGAAAAAAATAATCAATATAGCCATGTATATATAATACACTCTTTCTATTCCCCGTATTAAAGTTTGAAGAAGTCAATACAGCAATTACTTCTCCTTCATAATCTGGGAGAAGTGTAATTTTTTTAGATGTATACCCTTTGTTTAAATCCATTTGTATGTATTCATGTAATTTACCAACTATGTTCAATATATTCAAAGAATGTTACTATTTAGCGTCTCATTATAAATAGTTTTTTCTAATTTTATTAAAAATAAACAAAAGAGAATGAAAACACACTTAATTCCTAAGGGTAAATATTTTTTGAATATCAAAAAAATCAGAAAGTTTATAAAACAATACAATAGTAATAACTGTGACTCTTAGTTCAAGTATACGTTTGGAGAAATGATTTTAACATAAAAATTATAAAAAGTGTGAATTCGTGTAATTTTCGATAGAAAATTGTGTCGAGAATATTATTCATATCTAAAATTTATTTTTCGACTTACCAAACAGAGTGTCACTCAAGCTAAAAAAATTCACTCCAAATTCACAACAGGTTAGGTTCATTTAAAGACACCACTTATAAGAATGGTGCTTTTATTTTACAAACTATAAAAACCTGCAGATCCATAAAAAATAAGTGCTTAATTTTCCGACTTATTCCCTAAGCTCTTTTTTTATCAATTTGTAAATCTGTTTCTTCAAATGCATCAAATTTAAAATTAGAAATCGATAACTTATGTAAGTATTTCTTTGGGATTTTCTATAATTTTATAGTATAGACCTATTGTTTATGAGGTATCAAAACTTATAGTGACTGTACATTTTAAATATTTAAAAGATTTGTTATGCTTAAAAAGACCAAGAATTGTTATCTTAATGAGCATTGATTCTTTCTATATAAGATAAAATAGTTCTAGTAGTTATAGATGCAATATAGAATTTATCAAAACGTCTATTTCGATTGCTTCGCAGCGTAATAAAGACATCCTTTATTACTAACAATTAAAATTTATTCAAAATCAGTAGCACTACTATTTTTAACAAAAAAAGTGTTTCTTATAAAACAAAAACAAAGTAATATCTAATCAAAGCACTTTTTTGAAGCCATTGAATTAATTAGAGTTTTAAGATGTTTTTTTTCTTGTTTACGATTACCTCAGAACCTTTGAATAGATGTACTGAGTCTGGTTGCGTATTTGTTAGATGTTTAAATTCTGATCCAAAAATCGTATTAAAATCAAAAGATACGTTCGAGTCAACAATATCATACGCCTCCCAGTCTGGATGTTCTATTTCATAAACAGTAGAAGACCTATGATCAATCTGTGAAGTCCCCCAATAATGTTTAGAAAAGAAGAATTCTGAAGAATCCGAAGCTACTTTCCTACTTTTCTTATCACTTTGTATTTCAAAATTATGCCAATTTTTTTTATGTAATCCGTAGGATGTTAGAAGATGATTTTCCTTCTCAGTCCAAGAATGTCTCATATTCAATGTTTCGTAATTCTCTTTATAAATATATTTTGCAACAAGTGTAAGCGCTTTTTTCGGAAAAAACAATTTAGCAAAAGCGACTTCCGACCTCCAATTACCTGGAGAGATCTCTCGTTTCACATAAAACCTCAAATTAATTTCTTCAAAAATATGATGGTAAGGTACGCGGATATTTAACAGACGGGTTTCACAATATCTAAAACCCACTAAGCTTACATAATGTTTACCATTATGAGCCTCCAGTAGCGTCCCATTTGGAATATGTTTATCTAAGATAGCTGGATCTATAATGTAGTTAGCAGATGCTAACCTTAGCCAATTCGCCTTTAAGAATACTTTATTCATATAACTTTTTGTTCTGTATCAAATGAAAAAAAATAGATTCATTAGAATTAAATGAACTTTTTTAAGTTAGCCTAAACTACAAATTTTAATTTAAAAGCCATTCTTTCTTTTATAGTTTTAAACTTGACAACATTGACAAATTTGACAATTCACAACTATTAAAAAAAAACATATGTTAAAATAAATTTCTATTTTCCCTTTAAACATATTCAAATTGTTACATATTAAAGAATTATTTTAATTCTATCTTTGCTAAAGATAGTTTGAATTTTTCGTTTTTTTTATTCCCTATTAAAAAAGTAATTTCTTCAATATAATCATGAGAAAATTTTGGTTGATTTAATCTCCTGCCCCTAAATGAAGGGTACATCTCTTTTAAAGGAATTTCAATTTCTTGCCATTCTCCTGAAGTTAAAAAGGGAATTATATAAGAGTAATACGCTGAAGATTTCGATTTTATTCTAAATTGATATTTTTTACCATCGCCTTTAAGTTTGATAAGAACCTTAGTAAATTCTTTTATTGGTTTTTTCTCAAACTTATAATTCAAAGAAGAAAACCCTCCATTATTCTCTAATGATATATTTCCTTGAAAAACACCAAAGCCCTCGTCATTATGTTTAAAAGTACCTGATGATTCTCCTCCCATGACATCATCATCAACAATTACCCAGTTTTGAAGATCTGCATTTTTGCTGAAATCAAAAATTACGTGTGACTTTATTGAAAAAAATAAAATCATATAGATTACATATTGCATACTAATTTATATTTAACTGTGAAAATATTATTGTTTGTTAGATCTGTTTATAACTCTTATATTTATTTATTCTAACCAATAAAAAAATGTTTAGTTTGAACTTATGTCATCTTGAGCAACCATATTTCCTAATAAAACTTAACTTCTCTAACCAAGTACCGGAGTATAGCCAAAAGAACTTTCATCATTTAATTCTGAAAGATCTGTATTACTCATTTCCATGTCACCATTTGCTGGTTTGAATATTCACAAGCCACCTTAATGTGCTCTTATCTCCTATATGAATATGAGCAGATTCAAGGCAGTCTGCAGGCGTATTATCAATATCTAAAACGGCAAGAGCTTTCCCATTCATATGCCCATAAAAAGAAGCAGTACCAATAATACCATGGTCAGCTAATTCATTTAAAACGTAAGATTCCAATTTTCTAGTTTTAAATAAACATTTCTATAACCGTCATAAGCAATCATCTCATCAAAAGTAACATTTGTATCCTCTTTTCGTTTTCAAAAAGTAATGGTGCTATATCCACCATCTCCTTTTACAGATGCAAGCGTCACAGCAATCCCTTCACTTTCTAATGCTGTATTAATATGGATATGGGCAGGGTAACTACCTCCAACCGGAGCTCCTTTTAATTGCAATTCTACCGCAGTTAAATTGTCTTTATTTTCAATAAAAGTAGCAGCTCCAGAAATACTCAGAACAGCAAGTAATTTTAATTCAAACATATGTCATTGTCCTACAAATATATCATCATCATCATCATCACTAAAATCCACTACAAATGCTAAGCCCACAAAAGGGAATAACAATCTTTAACTGCTTTCATTATTAATTATTTGTACGCTCCACCATAGCTAAATAAAAATACATGTTTATTAAACAAAAAGCAAGTGTTCTAGAACAAATAAAAATATTTGAATAAAATAAAACTAGAAAAACTAACACCTTTCTAAAAAAATCATATCAGTAATTTGTATATTGCATCCCACAAGTTTCAGTAATTTATGATTGACAAACTATTAAAATACAAGTATTTATATCTAGCTATATTAACCATATTTGTAGTAGTGTCTTTGATAAAAGTACCTTTGATTCAGATTGATACTGATATATCACAGTTCTTTAATGAAGATGATTCTGATTATAGCTTTTATCAAAAAATGAAATCTGAATTTGCAAGCCAAGAAAACATGATTTTGTTAGGTGTCAAAAGTCAGGATTCTGTTTTTGAACCTGAATTTTTACACCAAATAGCTGCTTTAACAAAATCGTTAAAAGAATTGCCCAATATTAAAAAGGTAAAAAGTCTGCTAAACTTATCTTACCCTTATAAAACTGCATTTGGAGTTGTTGGCGTCTCTTATTTAAAAATCAATGATTCTGGGCTATTATCTTACGATAAGAAAAAAATACTGAATGACAAATTGCCTAAAAGTTTTATTAATAAGCAGGGGAATGCATTGTTTTTATGGATTGAAACAGAGCAAAAATTAGATGCAAAAAACTTAGATTTCTTAATTGACAATATTAATAAATTAAGAACTGAATCTACTCAACTTACCACTTTTTTATGGGGTCGAAAAGTAATTGACGTCTCCTTTAAAAACATACTGATCAAGGAAATTCTCACGTTTGGTTTTTGGATATTCATTTTCTTATGTCTGAGTCTCGTTTTTATATTTAAAAAGCCAGCAGCATTATTCTTTCCAATTTTATTAGTGCTTGTTGTTATAATTCTATTTTTAGGTGGATTGGCAACTCTTGGCAGACCTATTAGTACTTTGTCTAATTTATTCCCAACCATCATTTTAATTGTTGCTGTCTCTGATGTAATTCATTTGTGCATAAAATATGACATAGAGTCAAAGAAAGGAATCTCTTCTAAAGAAGCGACTAAAAATGCATTAAAAGAAATTGGGTTTACAACATTAATCACTTCCTTTACCACAGCTATAGGTTTTTTAGTGCTATACCTATCTCCTATGCAGGCTATTCGTAACTTTGGTATGGAAGCTGCAATTTTAGTTGTACTTACCTTTGTCTTGACCCTAGTTTTCTTACCAATATTTTTTAGCGGAATAAAACAAATGAATTTATTTACCATTAGCAAACCTTTTAATGCTTTATCGGCTGTTGTTTTTAAAAAACTAGACACCCTTTATAAATATCAGAATACCGTAATTATCATCTTTACGGTCTTGTTATTAATTAGTTCTTATGGTGTTACTCTCGTCAGCACCAATAGTACTCTTTTCTCTATTCCAAAAAAAACAGACTTATACAATAGCTATACATTTTTTGAAAGTAACTTTGGAGGCTCTAGAACCTTTGAACTCGTGCTTTCTTCTAAAACTGAACAAAAATTAAATGACCCTCAACTTTTAAAAACAGTCTACTTCATTGAAAACTATCTTACCCAACATCCATATTTAAATTTTGTAAAATCGCCTATCGATTATTATCGAATCATGAGTCAGACATACTACCCAAGCACCTATAAAAATCTGTCATTACCATTAGACAAAAAGACTATAAAAAAATACGAAAAACAACTAAGCCTCTTTTTATCAAAGGATTATTTTGCCAATAAAGACCGATCCATATTTAAGTTCAATGCCCAAATGAAAGATGTTGGCAAACATGATGTAGAAACAATTCAAAAGGATATTTTAGAGAATGTAGAAATACTAATAGGAAATAAGCCCATAGAAGCGAGACTATCCGGAATAGATTTGTTGATAGACATCTCACAGAAGAAAAGCATAGAAAGCACATTTATAGGACTTCTAATAGCGATCATACTTGTATCAATTACCTTAGGCTTTGTTTATCGAAATATAGCTTTAGGTGTGCTCGCTGTTTTTCTTAATTTAATTCCACTTTTGATGACAGCAGGAATTATGGGATATTTTAATGTAGATTTAAGGGCAGAGATCGCGCTTATATTTACCGTTGGTTTTGTAATTGCAGTAGATGACACTATACATCTTTTAAGTAAGTTTCAGTGGGAAAGAAAAAAGGGCGCATCCGTTGAAGTCGCCATAAAAATAGCTGTATTAGAATGTGGTAAAGCTATTTTAGCCACGAGTATTATTCTAGTTGGTGGTTTTTTTATTTTAATGGGCTCTGGCTCTTTAGAAATTTTCATATTAGGCTTATTAGTAGGCCTCATTGTAATTATTACGCTAGGTGTAGACTTAATATTAGCCCCTATTATTATAATAAAATGGTTTAAAAACTATCTTTAAAAAAATAGGAACATTTTAATATTAAGAGATTTTTATTTTAAATAAGGCAAAAAAAACATCTCTTAAAGAGACAATACGATTATTTAAAGAAGTGATTTTAGAAATGCTAAGCATATACTATTGACATTTTGAGCAATTTCTATACTCACCACATGTCCACAATTCGGAATCACTTTGATTTTAGCATTGTTATGGTAAATCGCATAGTCTTTGGCAGACTGAAGAAAAAAATGGTCCTAACTTGCTCCTATAATTAATAAATGAGGAATTGGAGACTTCCCTCAAAAAAATCAATAAGTGTTCAATTAAGGTTGTGATAAAGTCCTATCTATTTTTAAAACTCATGTATACATAATACTTTCGACTCTTTGATAAAAACATCTCTAGACTTTTTATGATTTTTTTTTGATCCAATAAAAATTAGCTTAAAAAATAAAATTAAGCAAATCCAGTACTATTTTTGGATTTGCTTAATTTATGATTATTTTTTTAGTTTGAGCCTATGTTACCTTGAGCAACAATAGTCCCTAATGCATCTGCACTTAAATGCACATTGATATAACCATCTACACCAAGTACATCACTATAGCCAAAAGAACTCTCATCATTCAATTCTGAAACATTTGTCTTACTCATTCCTGTATCGCCGTTTACTGGATTGAATGTTAACAAGACACCACCCGGTGTACTTATATCTCCCATGTGTATATGAGCAGGGTGAACTCCATTTTCAGGTGTATTCGCAATATCTAAAACGGCAAGAGCTTCACCATTCGTGCGCTCATGAAAAGTAGCGGTACCGCTAATGCCAGCAACCGCTAATTCACTTAAAATATAAGACTCTGATTTTCCAGTTAATTCATTCTGACCGATATCTCCTTGCGCTACAATAGTTGAAAGTTCATCATTACTCAAATGAATGTTTATATAACCGTCATACGCTATCATGTCATCAAAAGAAACATTTGTATCATCATTTAGTTTTGAAAAAGTAATGGTACTATATCCGCTATCTCCGCTTACAGTTCCTAGCGTAACAGCAACTCCTCCACCTTCAACCGCTGTATTAAAATGAATGTGTGCAGGATGCATTCCTCCAGAGGGAGTTCCTGTCAATTGTAATTCTACCGTAGTTGAATTGTCTTCATTTTGAATAAATGTAGCAGTTCCAGAAATACTAGGAACAGCAACTGAATTCAATTCGTACGTATGTTTTTCTCCAACAAATGCATCATCATCGTCGTCGCTACAAGATACTACTAACGTTAACCCAATAAAAAGGTATAACAATCTTTTAAAATTTTTAAATTCTTTCATCGTTAAATATTTAAAGTATTAATTATTGTTTATCAAAAGTAGTTATTTGTTAAACAAAAAGCAAATACTCAAGGACAAATAAAAATAGTAACATAAAATGACATTGGAAAACCTAATAAAAAACTAAAATATTACTCCTTCAATTGATATCAGCCCTTTGTATCTAATACTTAACAAGTTCCCTTAATTTATGATCAAAAAACTATATAAATATACGTATTCGTATACTGTAATATGCTCCATTTTTTTAATGATTTCATTGATAAAAGCACCTTTCGTTCAAGTTGATACCGATATACCACAGTTCTTCAATAAAGGTGACTCTAATGATAACTTTTATCAAAAAATAAAGTCTGAATTTTCGAGCTAAGAAAACAGGCTTTTGTTAGGTGTTAAAAGTCAGGATTCTTTTTTTGAACATGAATTTATAAACCAAACAATTGTTTTATAAGATTCTTTAAAGGAAATACACCGTATTAAAAAAATTGAAAGACTTCTTAATTTATCTTATCCTTTTAAAACTACTTTTGGTATTGTTTGTCTCCGATATTAAAAAATTAAAGATTCTGGTCTTGCATATTACCATAAGAAGATTCTGAATGACAAATTGTCTAAAAGCTTTATTAATAAGGATGGGGATGCATTATTTTTATGGATTGAAACGAATCAAAACTTAACTATAAAAAACTTAGATCTCTCAATGAATTCTATAAACACGTTAAGAACTGACTCAAAACAACTTAATTCTTTTTTATGGGCTCAAAAAGTAATTGATGTCTCCTTTAAGAAAATAGGAGCATTTTAATGTTAAGGGATTTTTTATGTTACATTTCAAATAAGGCAAAAAAACACCCTCTTAAAAAGACAATAAGATCATCTAAGGAAGTGATTTTAGAAATTCTAAGCAAATACTATTGAACTTTTGAGCACTTTCTATACTCACCACATGTCCACAATTTGGAATCACTTTAATTTTAGCATTGTTATGGTAAATCGCATATTCTTTGGCAGACTGAAGAAATAAATGGTCTTGACTTCCCATAATTAATAAATGAGGAATTGGAGACTTTGTCTCAAAAAAATCAAGAAGTGTTCGATTAAGGTTATGGTAAAGTCCTGTCCATTTTTGAAACTCATCTATACTTAATGCTTTCGATTCTTTGATAAAAACATCTCTAGACTTTTTATGATTTTTTCTAGGCAACATGATACTAGCACTCATCTTATAAAAATTAGGATACCCTATAACTTTAGCAAGTGCTAAACTCAGACTAGCTAATACTTTAAGTTTGGTATTCAATCTTACAATTGCACCAGGCATAATGACAGAAAGCACTCTGTGAGGCTTTAAGTGACGCATCTGTAAACATATTATAGTCCCTAAAGAGATTCCTATAATATGAATGTTTTGAATTTTTATATGATCAATCACTTCCCATATTTTTTCTGCCATAAAGAGAAAAGAATACTTTGGAAATTGAGCAGAATTCCCTGCATTTTTACCATGACCAGGCAAATCTATAATCAATAAATTATAGTGAGCTCCTAATTCTTCGATTTGTTTTTTCCAAGTTCTAGTGCTCCCACCTGCTCCATGCACAAAGAGCAACCAGTCTGTACTAATCGAATGTTGGTGGGTTTCAAAATGAAGTAAGTTATCATTTGGTATAGTCAAAGTAGTAGAAATTTAATTTGTGTTTTTAGATAAACAAACGCGATACTATTTTTGTTTTGTACTTCTAAATACAGACGTATCAATATCGAAAAATTCAGAAACAAAAATACGTGTTTATATTTTTAATAAGAATAAGGTGCCAGATAATCTAATTATAAATTTACTCATTCCATGCTTTTACATTTCCCATATTGATATCTAAAAACAGTAGCTTGTGATTAGAAGACAATAGAACTCCACTTTCTGTAGTTTCCCATGACTCCCATGTTCCTTTTATACCTCCTAAAGGAATAATGCTTACCCACATTTTAAAAGCGATTGGAAGGCCCGATGCGTCTAAAATCCATAAGTACGAATCTCCAGGCGTATTACCTCCCGATGTATAACTGACCATTAATGCTTTGTCACCATTTTCAAGCGTAACAAGGCGTCTTTCTGTACCAGCATCAAATATTTTTTGAGGCGCGACTAACCAGAACGAATCGTTGTTAAAATAAGAAACCGCTTTTTCTATAATATCTAATCTAACTTTTTTCTCCACATTAGTGTTTTTTACAAATACAGTGCTTACATCAGGGTGTTGAATATTTAGATGCACCAACGTTTCATCCCATGCAATGTCTACAAGTTGTTCTTGCTTATCCCATTTATAATGATGTTTTCCAGCGAATGTCCATTCCAAATAACGTGTTGCTTTATACGCCTCATGATTTACAGCAGTTAACATTTTTTCAGCCAATGCATCTGCGTCAACTGATTGCTCTCCTTCTGGTATTTTTTCGTCGTAGACAAAGAAAAGACAAAGTAAAACGGTCATCAATACAAGTACTAAAACACCAACTATTTTACTTATTTTTTTAAATACTGAAACTGTATAATTCATTGTTCTCTGTTTTATGATTGCCAATATGTAATACAAAATGTATACTTACAAATAAGCCTCCGCAAAAATAAGACATTTGCAGCTAAGTATTCTATTACTAGAATAGAGTTTGTTAGGCTCGTCTATATTTAACACAAGCTAAAACACTTCTCATAAGGAAAGTTAATTTTACAAAAAACCACCCAAAAAAAAATTATGGATGGTTATTTATTTAATAAATAAATGTCATAGCAATTTTCCCAACCTGATTAAAATGTTTTAAAAGCTTATTTCTCTGTATTCAAAACAGAATTTTATTCTATTGTTTTGGTACGCTTTGATAAATTTTCTTTTTCATTTTCTTTCAGTGCAATGATATCTGTTATATTTAAAAATCTATATTTATAAGGTCTATAGATGGTATACGACACAAAAGAGACAGGTATTATAATGAACGTGTGTGATCACCGATGAGCACATCTGAAGAAAGGTTCGGGTATTTTTCATTCAAAATCCTTTGTCTAGCAATTCAAATTTTATTTGAAACTGAGACCAATCTTGCTCAAGATCAAAGTTGTCATTTAGTGAATCGTGTAATTCAGCTTTCATAAGTTTAGTCTGAGCTTCAGATAAATCGATATCTAAAAGCGACTGATCCAATTGTTTTTTTAAATATCTTAGTCTATAGCCTAAAACAATAAAAAAAGCGATGGACCCGAAAATCATAATAATACTTATTCTATTATATTGCCATTTTGAGGCTGGTAATATGCCCATTTATAGCAGATAAGCTCCCAAGGCGAATAAACAAAACAATCGTACATTTAGACTTGTCTACAAATTTTCAGTAAACAAAAAACCCTGCATTTAATCAAGCTCACTAGCTATCAATTCCCACCATTTTAAATGAGGAACATTTTCTAAGTTAAATACTTGACCTATTAATGGAGTTACCATCTTTACCTCTTTTAATTCAGCTTCATTACAAGCCCTAATAATAGGTTCATTCCATGTGTGTTTTGCCAAATCAAATTTACCCCAGTGAATGGGAAACATCAACTCTGATTTCAAATCTATATTTGCTTGGACAGATTCTTCAGGCAACATATGTACTTCTGCCCAGTCTAAATCATAAGCTCCATTTTCCATAAAAGCAATATCAAATGGTCCAAATTTTTCTCCTATTTTTTTAAACTCATCAAAATAGCCACTGTCTCCATTGAAAAAAACGTTTAAGTCTGGTGAACTTATAACCCAAGAACACCATAATGTTGAAAACTGATTATTCAATCCTCGTCCGCTAAAATGTCTTGCAGGCGTCATTGTAAATGATGTGTTTTTATAATAAATAACATCGTACCAATCTTTCTCTTTAATTTTCTCTTCAGGTATGCCCCATTTTAATAAATGAGCTTTGATTCCTAAAGGGACAAAATACTGCCCTACCCTTTTATCTAATTCTTGAATAGCTTTGTAATCTAAATGATCGTAATGATCATGCGATATCAAGACAATATCTACTTTTTTTGGTAAATCCTTTATTTCAATTGGATATTCAATTTCAAACGGTTTTATAACCCCAGGAACAGGAGATGCGTATTTAAAAACTGGATCTGTAAGAATGATCAAACTATCTGTTTGCATCAAAATTGTTGAATGGCCAAACCAGACAAATGAGTTGTTTAATAATTCTGAACTCTTAAATTTAGCAGACGGCAATTTTCTTTGAGGGTTTTTGCTTGCTACTGGAAAAAAAGCGCTGTAGATATCCGAAATTGCTATTGTATTTTCCTGCGGATCTTTGGTAACCAATTTTGTTTCAATAAGATTGACAAATTTTTCACCATCAAAATTTTCAGAAGCTTTTATGTTCCGTAAGCTTTCTCCCTTTGCATCATCCCCAAATACTGGAGCAAAGTTTACAAACAGCCATATTGAAAAAGAAAATATCAAGATTATAGCCACTGTTACTTTCACCATTCTTAAAATTAGTTTTTTCATGTGACTCCTTGCATTTGTTTTGTTTGTTGAAGAATTACATCCTTGGATGCAATATTCCTAAAATTTCTTGTAAACGCCAAAAGAAAAAGCCATTTGTTTGGCAACATTATTTCCAAAGAATGCAGCCGGTAAACTTGCTGTAATTCCGAAATCATTAGAAAACTCTCCAATTACTTTAACTCCTACAACACCATATTCTTGGTTGTTCACATATAAACCTGTTACTAAATTCGAAGTAGGTAAAACAACGTCTCCATTTTTAAAAGATTTTTCAATATCTAGAAAACCAACTAGCCAAATACTTTTAGTGATTTTTCTTCCATACTCTCCCCCCACTTTAACACTAGAACTATAGTTATTTGTTCTAAGACATGTACCAATAGAAGTTTGTAAATAAGATTTTTGAAAACTCCTTCCTGCTAAAAAAAACGGTTTAAAAGACCAAGCATCATAGCCCGTTCTTATTCCTGAATTCTCATAGAAAGAACCTGTGTTTGCTTCTAAAGAAAGCTGTCCTGAAAGCAACCACTTTTTATTATAAAAGTTATGTTTCAAACTAAATTCGACATTTCCTAAAGATATCTCAAAACCGTCCGTTGTAATTTCGGAACCGGTGGCTAAAAAATCTGTTAAAACACCTGTCTTTATCATTTTTAAAGGCAGATTTACAATTAAAGTTGTCTTATCTAAAAGTCCATATTCTCCATAAAACTGTAATGTATTGTCAGTAATTTCTCTTTCTGAATTGTAGTCTGGATCTCCAAATAAGGCATCATAATTAGGTATCGTAGAATACGATACTTGTGAATAGATCTTTCCTTTGTTCTGTGTCCATGGACCTTGCGAAAAAACGGAGACACTCACTAATAAAAACAGAATTTTTGTAACTTCTTTCATTATATAATATTTTAAAAGCTTAATTGAAAAAGGTACTGCACACTTACAATATAGTTTTCTTAATTATTTGCTTGCACTTTAAAGTTGCATGTTACGTATTAAAAAAACGCCCCATTCCTTTTTTACACATGTATAACACACTTATGAACATACTTGGCAAACATCATAAAATTGTTCTCCGCTATTTTTCAAGATAAATGTGTTAGGCTTTACTCTACCTAACAAAAATAAACTTTTTATTAAAAAAATATTTAATCTCTTGCTGTTATTGTACAACTCTAATTAGTAGATCGCTTTTATATGCTTTTCGACAGGAAACAAAATTTAAGTAAGATTCATTCGTAACAATTATATATGTATTGTTCTCAAAATTAAAATTATTGTTTATAAAAACTATATCTAACATTTCTGGGCTTGGAGGCACTAGTGAAGGATACAAATCTATTTCTAACACTCCTACAAGAGCAAACATTGATGTTTCTAATACGGCAACATATGCATCTCTTATATTTTATCAAACAGCCGTTTGAGAAAACGCTTTTACACTTACCATTAAAAGAAACGATAAAAGTGCATTTTATTTTCATGATATAACTTGGAGAAATGTTGAGATGGCTAGAACGTTCGCAGCAGGAACTCAAATTATTTTTAAAAGAGGTGCTTTATCAGACCTTACTTAAACGCTCTCAGCAAGTTCTGTAAATGGGAAAGCTTCTGCTAAAACTATTTTCAATAAATCTAGTGCTGTTGCGAGAGTTACACATATTATTTAAACGGTTGATCTAGCTAGTTTTAGCAATACTTCTAACAATATAGAGTTTAAAAACATTGCCCTTGCCTTGCCTTGCCTTGCCTCCAAAAGCAACCACAACTGCGGCGAGTACTATTTCTTTACAAGTATGCCTTTAGCAGAAAATGTTATAGACGAAGGTGATGGTTCAGTAACGGAAAGAGGATTTGTATAAGCACATACTGCTGCAAACTGAAACCTTCTAATTGACGGAAGTTCGCTTGTGAAAAATTCTCATTAGAAATATTATTTTTTTTGAAGTTGAAAAGCATAAATCTTTATTTATGCTTTTTATATTTTACGTTCTTTGTTTACTTTATTCGATAATTATTTTTGTGGTTTTATAGTTACCTTCTCTAGCAGTTATTTTAACGATATAGACACCAGGTGCTAAATTTTCATTTTTAATAGTTTGGCCAAACATATTATAAATAGCGATGGCATACTCTTTAGAATTCAACACTATTTTTTTTGCAATAACTTTTATTTTAACATCAATATCAGCAATTTTTATGTGCGTGTTAGATAAAACAATTTGCTGATTTTCGTATATACGAACATGACCAGAATCTTGACCATTCCCATTATTACCAATTGCTCCAATTGCGACTAAAGAACCGTCATCACTTAAACTAACGCGTCCAGCTCCATCACCTACTGCTTCTCCATCTATATCAGCTCCAATTCTAGACCAAGTTCCATTAATAATTTGGTACACACGTACATGACCCGTATTCATTCCATTATCATCGTTGCTTGTTGCTCCAATTGCTACTACATTGCCACCACCGTTCAAACTAACGTGTCCTGATTTATCACCAGATGTTTCTCCATCAATATCAGCACCTATCTGAGTCCATATTCCATTCTCATTTTCATAGATGCGTGCATGTCCTGAGTCGCTTCCGTTTCCATGATTAGTCATTGCTCCAATGGCTACAATAGTACCGTCATCATTCAAACTTACAGAGCTGCCTGAAGCATCCCCAAATACTTCTCCATCAATATCAGATCCTATTTGAGTCCATGTTCCATTATCATTTTCGTACACACGTACATGACCAGAAAAGAGTCCGTTTCCATCGTTTCCTGATGCACCAATTGCTACGATTTTTCCGTCACTATTTAGGCTAACAGAATGACCTGATAAATCATCTGCGGCTTCTCCATTAATATCTATTCCTATTTGATCCCAAACCCCATTATTGTTTTCATATACCCGAACATGACCAGAAGCATTGCCGTTTCCATCATTGCCAGTTGCTCCAATAGCAACTATAGTACCGTCATTACTTAGGCTAACACGACCTGAACCATCTGAGGATGCTTCTCCATCAATATCACTTCCTATTTGAATCCACGTTCCGTTATCATTTTCGTAGACACGTACATGACCAGAGTTATTTCCATTTCCATCGTTGCCTATAGCTCCAATGGCTACTATTGCTCCATCATTACTCAAACTGACAAACATTCCTGAAAAATCAATTTGATTTTCTCCATCAATATCTTCTCCAATTTGGGTCCATACCCCAGTATCATTTTTGTAAACTCGTACATGACCAGAAAAGATTCCGTTTCCATCGTTGTCAGAAGCTCCAATGGCTACGATACTACCATCACCACTCAAACTAACGGATCCTCCTGAAACGTCGCTTGCTGCTTCACCATCTATGTCAGATCCTATTTGAGCCCATTGACCAAAACAGATAAAAGTTGTTAAGAAAAATACTGTTAATATTATGTGATTTTTTCTCATGATTTTAAATTTTTAATATGGATTACTTTTTGTGTAAACCTGAATTTAGGAGTATCTGGAGACAGTATTATTAGAGTGATTTCTGTTTTAAACAGCTTCTTTTTGTCTCTTATTATTTAATGCTAAATTACGGGGTTGTATATAGATAGTCAAAATAAATATGTAACAGATACCTGTTTTGTAACAAGTTTCCTTAGCGAATAAAATATTTATAAAAGAATAATCGTATTTGAACCAGAGTAATTTTTTTTTAGAAATAAAAAAATTAGCTTTCTATATTTAAATTGATTTTTGAGGAGAAAAGAATGAGATGTATAGAGTTATACTTTGTATTCACTAGGTGTTTGACCCGTGATTTTTTTGAATTGTCTATAAAATGAAATTCTGTTTGAAAACCCAACTTCGATCGCAATCCCTTCTAAAGAAAACGCATCTTTTTTGCTAATCAACAATTTTTTAGCTTCTAGGATACGATAGTTGTTGATCCAAGTATTGAAGTTTTGATTGTAATGTTGGTTAATGATCGTAGATAACTTGTATTGAGATATTTCGAGTTCTCTTGACAAAGAATGAATGGTTAGATCGTTTTGTTTATAGCTTTTATGTGTAGTCATAAATTCTTCAATAACACCAATATACTCTTGTCTTAGAATGAGTTCTTCTTTTTTAGTGGACAAACGCGTATTCAGAGTGTGTTTAATATCTTTTAGATAATGTTTGTAACTATTTTTATTAAAAATGGCTTGTTCTTTAAACCCATAAAAAATAATGCAATAACAAACGATCAGATAGAGAATAGGTAGTATCACATATTCGGCAATATTAGTAGGTAATACTGCATAGCAGATTAATAAAACTAAGTTGAGTAACCAGAAAAGATTGATTATTAAGGAAGTAAATTTTATTTGCGTATTGTTTTTATTAGCAAAGGTGTTGGCTACTATTTTTTTAAACCGTTTTGTTTTAATACTACACAGCGTAAAATATACAAATTGTGTTGTAACAAAGAAAATATTACACAGTAATGCTGATAAAGGAAATTCATTGTCTTTTAGTTTTGCAATATATTCTACTCTTTGTCTAGGTGAAAATATAAGAAACTCATACGTAATATATATTGCCATTACAAAAGCTGGTATGCTTAGAGCGAGTACTTTGTTGGTGATTTTTAATTTTTGACCACACATCATGTATATATAATACAAAACCAATATTGAAAAGAACATATTTATATATTGGGCTGATGTAAATATAAAATAAAAGAGCACACCGTTAATACCTGCTAAATTTAAGATGTTACCAATAAAGCTATAGGCAGGTATAATTATTAAATAGGCTAAAATAGTACTGTGTTTATTATTATTTATGAGTAAAATAATAAATATTAAAATGGCTTGCGTTATCGCAAATAAGTTCAATTCAATCATAGCTATCGAAGAGGTTGATGGTTTTAATATGTATCATTTTATAAGTACTAAATTGGTGCTATAAAACAGGTTGGTAAATATAATGATTCTTATTTTAAGGGTTAAAGCATCCACTTTTAGGAAGAATACATTTAAAACAGTAGTAGCCTCGTATCTCGCCTTCAAGGTGTTTTATTTACATAGCGTAGATCCTGTCTAAAGGAGGTAAAAGCCTGCTAACGCGCCAACTGATTAACATGCAAATACAACATAGTAGTTTCTATACAAGAATGTACAAATACTTCTTTTAGGCTTATGATATCTAAACCCATCTCTAACAAATGAGTAGCATAACTATGGCGAATTGTATGTGCGGTAATAGGTTTTAGGACACCTCTCTTTTTATGAGCTTCTTTGAAAATCCAATAGACCCCATGTCCAGACAAAGAAATTTTTTCTGCTTTGGGGCTGTTCCCATTGAATAACCACTTTACAGGATTTTTACAAAGAATATATTCCTCAAGTCCCTTGATTAAAAGATTTCCCAAAGGAACATAACGATCTTTTCTACCCTTTACTTGACGAACATGAAACACCTTTCGGTCAAAATATAATCTTATTCCTCTCTTTTGTTCTTTCTGTTTATAATCATAAAATTAATACATTACAAACTTAAGACGGCTCATAATAAATTGCTTAGATTCTACTAGATCAAATATTTATATATAATTTGACATTTCATAAATACGATGAAAGATCACGGAAAGTAATTTTAAAACACTCAGACTGTTTTGGCTCAAGTACTGGTCGGTTCGGTTTGCCAAAACGCTGGTTTCAAAATCACCAAACGCAAGGTATCATAGTCAAAATCGCTGTACTTTATTTCTAAACTGAATATTTCCTTTAGTTTATCATATTTAAATCGAAACAGAAACATACTAATTCAGATCAAAGCTAACAATCTAAAAAAATCGGACATAAAGCCGATAATGCGCTAAATCGGACACAGAGCCGATATTGTTGGGTATCGGGTTTAAATGCGATATATTTGTAGAAAACAAAAAAGATGATAGCAATAATAACGGGAGATATAATAAACTCAAGAAAAGGAGAAGTCGAAACATGGCTACCACTTCTAAAGGAAGTTTTAAACCAATATGGCCAAGCTCCTACAGACTGGGAAATATTTAGAGGCGATAGTTTTCAATTATCAGTAGATCCAAAAAAAGCAGTATTAGCAGCTTTTCATATTAAATCAGCAATTAAACAAACTAAAAATCAAGATGTTCGCATGGCAATAGGTATTGGAGAAGTCAAATATAACTCTAGTAGCACCACAGAGTCAAATGGTTCAGCTTATATACGTTCAGGCGAATGTTTTGAATCGTTAAAAAAAGAAACTCTTGCGATAAAATCTAACAATCCTGAAATAGATACTTCATTCAATATAATGCTCAGCCTAGCATTGTTGTCAGCAAATAATTGGAGCAGTACAGTTTCAGAGGTTATAAAAAAAATTATTGAAAACTCTGATACTAAACAAAAGGAAATTGCAAAGCTTCTAAATAAATCGCAAAGCAGTATAAGCGAAGCTCTTAAAAGAGGTGGGTTTGAAGAAATTATGAACATGAATAATTATTATATAAATCAACTATTTAAGATATGATAATTCTTATTCTTCAATTACTAATTGCTCATGTTATTGGTGATTTCGTATTACAACCAAATAAATGGGTTACAGACAAAAATGTAAATAAACATAAATCAAAATTCTTATATTTCCATGGTTTCGTTCATTTCATAGCACTCATCCTATTACTAAAATTCAATTGGTCTTATTGGCCTTATATATCATTTATTGTAATCAGCCATATGATCATTGATCTGATCAAATTAAATCTTGTTAGCAAAGTTAATAATAAAACCCTCTTCGTTTTTGATCAAGTAGTACATATGATTATAATAAGTATTGTTGTTTACTTAAAAAATCCCTACAAAATAAACATCGAAAAGATATATTCAAAAGAATCATTACTATTAATACTAGCGTTACTCTCTGTTACATTTGTATCATCAATTATCATGAAAATGATCATGAGTAAATGGAAATTAGAAGAGGACAACACAGATGACTCACTACAAAATGCAGGAATGTATATTGGGGTTTTAGAACGGCTTTTTGTTTTTGGTTTTATTATATTAAACCAATGGAGCGCAATTGGATTACTTATTGCTGCTAAATCCGTATTTAGGTTTGGTGACCTATCAAGAGCAAAAGATAGAAAACTAACAGAATACATGCTTATTGGCTCATTGGTTAGTTTTGGATTATCAATACTGATAGGTTTATTATATAAATATTTAATACAATAAAAATAACGCAAGCACAACACCTACTTATAAAAGTCGCTTCACTCCTGCTAGATTCGAAACTTTTATTTTAAATTGTTATTTCATTAATACTATAAAAGTTCAAGCAAAGCAATTTTAAAAAAATAAGATTGTTTTGGTTCAAGTACTGGTCGGTTCAGTTTGCCAAGATGCTAGCTTAAAAATCACCAAACCCAAGGTATCATAGCCAAACATGTTACCCTCAATATAATTAGAAACTGCTGTATTCAATAACCTAACGCAACAAAATGATTATAGAATAAGAGCAAAAATTTAAGAGAAGTAATCAATTTGGACAAACAATTCCGTTGTCAAAACCTGCGTTTTCTCCACGAAAATAAATTAGGATACGGTTCCAAAAATAATTATGAAATTGATTATTTATACAAAGAATTTAATGAAGAAATTCGAATCATTGAGGTGACTAAATTTTCTTTTAAATCAAATCTAAAACGCTTGTATAGGTTGTCGTACTAAATGGGCTTGTCGGTTGGAGGGAGCTGAGCGAATTATGCCTTAAATGTGCTTCAATACCTACTAATCAAAAAAACATAGTACTATTTTAAAGAACTGATATATGTGGGTCCTCGTTTTTTGTATATTTAAATAAAATTATAAAAATCTAAAAGGTCTCTTTTTATGGTTTATTAAACTATAAACTTAGCTCTTTCAATACGACCACTAGTTGGCCATACTTATGAAAAAAACGTTATTAAACTATAAAAACAATGTATAACTTAATTGAAAGCATAAACACTTATATCTCATTGAGCGACAGCGAATTGCTATTGCTCCAAAATGCGGTAGAGAAAAGAACTTATAAGAAGAATGATGTTATTTTTTCTGAAGGTAAAGTTTCAAATGAAATCTATTTTGTAGAAAAAGGATGCGTTAGACTTTTTTATAATGTAGAGGGTAATGAGAAGACTGCTTTTTTTTATACAGAAGGTCAGTTTATTTGTGCAGGTGAAAGTTACACCTATAATATACCTGCAATTGAAAATTATCAGGTAATTGAACAAACCGAGATATTTGTTTTCACCAAAAAAAAATCTGAAGAATTATTAAGTAAAGCACCAAAGCTTGAAGTAATTGCTCGAATTGCGACTGAGAATGAACTAATCACTTGTCAAAAGGTAATTGCATCATTTGTAACCAAATCTGCAGAAGAACGCTATATCGATTTACTAAATACTCAAGGAGAATTATTTCAACGCGTTCCGCAACAATACATTGCATCATTTTTAGGAGTATCACCCGAAACATTAAGTAGAATAAAAAGTCGTGTATATAAAAAAAGTCGTTCTTGACGAACGTCAAGAGCATATTGTGTACTCATATCTAACTTTGTAATAAAAGAAAATATGAGCAAACAAAAGGTTTTAGTAGCAGGAGCAACTGGATATTTA